>ERZ773073.143-NODE-143-length-41388-cov-7.626110_pt1 | contig 41388 bp, 70 predicted proteins | sample MGYA00580616_ERZ773073 | MGnify/ENA primary metagenome ERZ773073 (study PRJEB29015, sample SAMEA2737960) | human oral metagenome | biome: human oral; feature: human-associated habitat; material: dental | place: China | collected 2131 ...
CTGGGTACGCCCGCCTCCACGATTATAGGTGACGCACGCCATAGCTACAGGCTTGCAGCATACACTGCAAGCCTGTAGACTAATAGTGTCAGCAAGGGAAAGCCCCAGCAAGACGGAAAGGAAGATCGAAATGATCGCCTACAGGATCCAAGACAAAGACCGCAACGTCGCCGACCTCACCGTCGCCGAGAACCAGTGGTCCTACCCCATGGGCGGAGCGGATGAGGAAGTCCGCAAGGGCATCAGCGGATGCCGGACGCTCGCAGAGTTGGCGGCCTACGTCGCCACATCCGGCATCGACGCCGGATCCCCGGTCCTCGTCAAGATCGAGGGACCCAAGTCCTCCGACCGCCCCGTGGACGCCAGCTTTGGCGAGGTGCTGATCCTCCCCGAGGCCGCCGAGGTCATCGACGACGAGGAATTCTTCGAGGTTGTCGGCGAACTTGTTGACATGTTCTACTCTGGAGCGGATTTCGACGACGTTCTCGAAGCCGCAGAGGATATGATCTGAGATGGACTACAGGAACTACGAGGCCCGCGCCGCAGAGACGGCGTGCTGGCCCTGGTACGGGGAAGTCGCGTACGACTCATCCCCGCGAGTTCTCCTCCCAGAAAAGGGATACAGGAGCGTAAGAAAACTGGTATACGAGGCGGTGACCGGCAGGAACGCCCCGCCCCGCCTTTTCCCAGTCGCGTGCGGGAACCCCGCATGCGTGAACCCGTCGCACATGTCGGAAACACGGGTGCCGTATGAGCTGGAAGACGTCGACGCGGACGCCGTATGCTCCCGCGGACATTCCCTGAGAAAGTACGGGCGGAAGATCCGCACCACCGGGGTAGTCCAGTGCCGAATCTGCGCCGCAGACGCCCATCGCAGAAGCCGCGCCAGAGAAAGGGACCTGCTGGGCGTGATCCCCGAAAAATACGCCGACGTTTTCACGGACGACGTTGTGGAGGCTCTTCGCAGAGCGAAGCCGAAGCACTGGCCCATGCTGGTGCGGTGGCTTTGCGCCATGCACCCTGGACTAACCCAAGTGGCGTGCTCGCACGCCACGGGGATCACTCAGGCAGCGGGAGCTGGCCGCCTGAGAAGCGGCGGGCAGGGGATGATGTCTCCGAGCGAGTGGCTGAAAAACCATCGCTAAACGAAAGCAGAGGGGGAGCCTTTCGGCTCCCCCTCGCAGTCAACGGACTAGGATTTCAGGTCCTAGTCCCGTCGGCGTAAACCCGGCACAGCACGCACAGCCACGCCGGGAGCTATAACACCATCTGGTGCACCACACAGCTTAGCAGGAGATCGCGGGCTAGTCCAGCCCGCCTTTTTCTTTTATGCGGTTGATCCGCTGGTGCAGGAGCTCATGCTCCCGCGCCGACTGCTCCGTGAGCTGCTGAACGTCGCGGCGCAGCATGTCGATCTGGGTCTCGTTCCGCGTGTCGCGATCCGCGCGGTCGCGCCGTTCCTCGTCATGCTTTTTCGCGTGATCCTCGCGCCATTGGGTATCTTTTGCGTCCGATTCGTCGATCGAGAATTGCACTTTTTCCAGCCCGGCAATCACTCGGTCAAGATCATCGCGTAAGTTCGTCGCGTGCGTGTTGTTCACTTGGACGGCGGCAGACTCGGCGGCCGTAGCCGCTCGGGCCACGTCCGCCTTCGTCTCCTCGTGCGAGGCTTGAAGCCGGGCGAGTCCCCGGCGGACCAGCAACCCGCCCCAAAGCACAATCCCAGAAAAAAGCGAGACCATACCGCCGATAAACTCGGGATTCGCCAGCAGTTTTTCCATGAGACTCACCCGGCGTCGCCTCACTCGCCCAGCGTGCGCGGCTCGATATCCCCCGGACGCTTGCCCGGGTTGACCGCCCGCTCGATCCCGTCAAGGATCCCGGACGGCTTCAGCGCGGAGAAAGCGGTTTGCCCGGCGATCGCCACCGTTAGGAGCACGCCCGCGATCGCCTGCCACTTGGCGGGGTAGGACTGGGCGAAAAGAACTCCTGCCGTCACGACGGCATAGAAGATCCCGGCGACGGCGGTCTTAGCCTTCGCGGACCAGCCCACGCGGTTCAGGACCGCGATAATGAACGGGGCGACGACTCCCGCCAAAGCGGGAACCGTAAATTGGTCAATAGTCATTGGTGGTGATTACCTTTCTTTTACTTGTTGTTAAGCGCCTGAACGGCGTCGCGGGCGTGCTCATTCGCACCCCACGCGTTCTGTGCGGTCTGCCCGAGGGCGGTCAGCGTATGATCGACCACTTGTTCGACATGATTGACCTTCTGCTCGAGGGCGTACGCGCGCTGTGCAACGTCGCCAAGAGATTGCAGCGTCAGGTTCGACTGTTCCACCAGCTGAACCAGCTGCTTAGCCTGCTCTGGAGTCAACTCCTCCACCTCCTCTCCACCCTCAGACGCGACCGAAGAATTTCCCCGCGTGTAATCCAGCTGAACGTCATGATAGAAACCGGCCCAGCCAAGGAACGGTGCCGTTTCATCCGTGAACTCACGGATCGAAATTTCCGAGACAAACGGATGACCGCGTTCGTCGGACGAAGAGATTGCTTTCCCGCCGCCAAGAGAAAGGGCAACGTGCCCATACGGCTCATTCTTGCCCGTAAGCGCCCAAAAAACCGGCACCCCGGCTGGCGGATAGAAATCCCCCGGGTGCTTGTCACCGGCTGCTTCCCACGCTACCTTCGCCGACGGGTACACGCTGTCAAGGTCGAGCGCTTGCCTGACGAAAGACTCGCACCGCCCGCTCCAAGCCGTAGACCCCTTCCACGCCTTAGCCCACGCAATCGCCGCCGCTGGGTCACGAGGCATCTTTGAAAAGCTCCTTCTCTATCCGAGCCAGCCGCGCCGAAAAATCCTTGAAAAGACCCAAAATCTCATTCAAGGTATTTTCAGTCTGGACCCGGGCGACATTGAGCACGGTCAGAGTCGGGAGAACACTCTCCTTCATCCCGTAATCGGTTCTAGCCGCGCAATTTGCGGAAATATCGAGCTTCCTATCCTGCTCGCTATTCAATTCGTCTTCTCCTTCCTGAAGCCCGCCCCGCGCGAGCTCCACAATTCCCGGGATCTGAGGAACACGCTCAGCCCCCGGGCAAACCTTCCCCGGCGCGCCAGACCACAGCTCACCGCCCGTCTGCGAAACGCCAGCAGACCTCTGCGACCGCGACGCGGGCACACCAAGCGCATGCCACCCCACGCCACGCTCCGACGCCGCCGACGAACCCATAGTCCGCAGCGGATAGCCGTACCGCGCCGACGTCTCCCGCACAATCCGGGCAAGCGCCGAGACCTGCTGCTCAGTCCACCTGCCCGTCGCGCCGCCCTGCGTCTCCACCGAGATACAGCGGAGATCCCCGCGCACCGACGCCCACGAGATCTGATCAAGGTCGACGTACTGCTCGACCGTGCCGTCCCTGCGCACGTACAGGTGCGAGGACGCCGCCGCCTTCAGATTCGAAAACCAGCCGTGCAGCGACGCCGCCTCACTCGCGGCGACGTGAAGAATAATCCCGTCCGTCCGAGAACGATTCCTTGGGGTGAAATTGATTTTGAGCGGCTTATGCACCGCCCAACCAAGCCAGAAACTCATTTTGTCTCCTCAGATCATCCAGTGCGCGGAGATGCGGATCTCGGAGGCGACGTCTTGCGTCTGGATATTGATATTCCCGTTCGACGTCTGTATCCACATGGTGGAATCCGCCCGGAACGGCGGCGTCCCTCCGTTGACAAACCGGGTGATCGGCGTGGCGTAGGACCCGCCGTAAATGATCGAGGCGGGGATCCACCCGTTGGGGACGACGCCAATGTTCGAGGACTGCCCGGCGGGTATTGTCCCGCCGTTTTTGAGCACGCCCTCGCAGAAGACGATTCCGCCGATCCTTTTCATGAAAACGCCAGAGACCGTCCACTGGTGCGTGAAAGGCAAGCTTCGCTGATCGACGAGGCCAGGAGTGAGCGGATTCCACGAGCTTCCGTCGTGCGCCCACAGCTCTCCACGGTCTGTCCGGTACACGTAGAACGGGGACGACGCCGAGACCGGAACCCCAGCGGAACGCGCCTCCGAGAGAAGCCGATTCTGCGCGGTCTCCGACGTCGCCGCCGTGATCGCGTCCGACGCCTGTATGAGACGGCGCACCGACTGCCGCGAGACGGTCTGCCCTGCCTCGGCGTTGATCGCCGAGTCTTTCAGGTAAATACCCATTTCAGCCTATCTTTTAGTGGTGTAATCGATGGTGAGGGAAAGCCCGTCTGGGCGGGACGTTCCGTACACGCCCTGCCTTTGAGGCCCAGAGAAGGCAAGCCCTCGCGCTTGCCCGGTCCTCAGGTCTTCCTTGAGAGCTTCTGGGAGCTCCCAGTAGGTCGTCGTCCCGGCGGCTACCGCCGGTGTGGAATACGCGTTCCCGTAGATATTCGGCATGCCGGACGGGGCGTCGCCGTCGCGGACGGCTTGCACGCTCAGCACGGCAGACGCGCCCTTCTCGGACCCGTTCGGCGTGATCGAGAGCGTCATGCGCTGGATCGACTCTGCATTTAGCGAGGTGACACCGGTGCCGTAGACCGCACAGCCGGTGAGCTGAACGCCGCCTTGCACGCCCTGGTAGACGTCGCCGCGCCCCCCGAAAAACGAGGTGTTCCACGCGTCCCACGCACGCCGGTCAGACCGGTGCGTCCCCGACCACACGGGACGCACAAGCGCACCGGAAATTGAGCGCAGCTGTTCTATCGGCTTGTCTATCGCGTCCCTCTTCGCCGCCAGCAGGGAATCGTCGATCTTCGGCGCGCCTGCTGGGCCGAGCACGTGCACGGGACGCCCGGCTTGCACGAGGACCGTCACCGTCGAGATCCCCACATATGATGCCGGTTGGCACGGCAGCAGAACGGGATCGCCGCCGTAGAGGGATACCCACAGGGAAAGCGAACCTGGGCCGGTCCTCACAAGAACCGCCGTCGCCGTCGCCGACCGGTCACCCGCCGGTTGCGGAAGCAACGCCCCCGTCGACGCCTCCCGGATCATAGCGAGCTGATCCATTATTCCGCCACCTCCACTTCCACGGTCATGTCATCGTCAGCGAAAAGCGGGAGCTCGAATCCAGAGACGTACCCCCAGTTCTCAACCCCACCAGCCTTGATAGAGACCGGCGTATCAATCCACAGGCGCGGATCCGGTGCGCACGTCACCTTCCGCACGGCCGCACGGCGCATCGACGACGCGAGCATCGTCCGCGCCGTATAGAACGCCTCCTCGTAGTTCGTGATCAGCTTCGATGAGAAAAACTTGGGCACCCGTCCGTACGGGCCAGAGGCGCGCATCGGCCCGGTATCCTGCGACGCCGCCGCCTGGAAAGACGGCTTCCCGTCTTCCCCGTTCTCCTGCCCGCGGGCAACCACGATGTTGTAGACGCCCTCGCGCTTGTCCTCGTACGGAGCTCGCACAACCGTGCCGCCCTCGCCGTCCGCGAAATAAAGCTCCGGCTTGGGAACCTCAGGCAGCGGCGCGAGAAAAGCAACAACACCGTCCCGCGTCTCACGAAGCCTGGCAGGCCACGCCTGAGCAAGCTCTTTCATCGAATCGATCCGCGACTCGTCCCACGACATCGACGGCGTGCGCCGATTTTTCAAAGCTGAGTCAATCAGATACGGAACCCCGACCGAGACAAGCCTCCCGACCTCCACATGCACCGAGGAGTCCGGGCGCGTCGACGCCGGATAAAGGAACCGGTCTTCCGAGATCCGCCGCATCATCGACTCCCCGCTAATGGTGACGACCGCCCCGTCAACCGACCAGTCCGTCAACATGTAGCGGCCCGCCGAAAACTGCTCCTCCACACCCGAAACCGGATCCTTCACAGCAATATCGACCGTCAACTCCTGCCCATACCGGGCAAGCGGATGCAAAGGATCCGTCCCCGGATCCCACACTTTCCCCGACTGGTCCTTCACCGGAACCTCAATCGAGATCGTCCCCGGGACATCCCGCGACGTCGACCACGTCACCCGCCCAGACGACGCCGGAACAACCCCGTTATATTTACCGCCGTACCATGCCGCGATCGTGCATGACCACTTCGCAGTAGTCGCCAAAGCACCGGCGACCTTAGGGTTACCCATTCCACTTGCCTTCCTCGAATTGCGTCCACGGCTGCTTCAAGTCCTCGACGAAGCCCCACGTGTACGAGAGGTTTTCGAGCTCGGTCCACGTTCCGACGCCGATCCGCGAATCCCAATCGCCTATATCGACGAGCCGCAGCTCAAGATCCCAATCCCGAACCGCCGTATCAAGATGCCCAGTCCGCCTCGACTTAATCGACGAGCCATCAGGGAAAAACACCTCAACCGGCGGAATATCGCAATTCGGCACCTCACACCGAGCAAGATTGTGGAAAATTAGCAGCGGCTCATTCGATTTGAAAAGCGTCCGCAACGTCGACGTCCCCAACGGCGACGTACGCGCCGTCAACGACATCACACCATCGCCAGCCGTCGGCTGAAGACGCAAAACCGGACGCGCCCGACCCGGAACCGTCGTCGCATGTGCTCGCGGTTCGAGGGTCATTTCACCGTCGCCTAACCATTTGAAATAGGCGACGGTGAGACCGTCCAGCGAGGAAATGACGTGCTCGAAGGCGTCTCGGCGGGTATAAGCCTCTTCGGACGCATAGTCCGTTTCGAGCTTATACGTGCACCATTTCCCAATTGGGCACATCGGGTCGGAAAACACTGCTGGCGTGTCTCCCGACCCTCCGCGCACACGCTGCCCGTCGCGCGTGAGCACCCAACTGCCGTAGTAGTTGACGCTGATGCGCACGCCAGTCCGCGTGCTTTCCACTGACAAGACGCTCAATTTCCAGCCCTTCCTATCCGTGCGCGCCGCCGGTCATTCGCTTCGATGCGCCCGTCGATGATGGGGACGAGCACGCCGCCAAGGTCGAGGCTTCCGGCGATGGTCAGCCCGGCGAGGTTCGGCGCGGCGACGTTCACGCTAGGCGCGCGGATCGACGAAGCGGCGACAACCGGGCCGCCGTCGGCGTACCCTCGCGCCTGCTGGTGCAGGGAGTTCAGGTAGGGGACGCCTAGCCGTTTCACGGCGCGCTGGGAGAAGACGTACTCCCCGGCGTGCACAACTCCAGCGGGCTGGTATTTTCCTCCCGGCCCCGTGTAGCCGCCCTCAGCGAAGCCAAGGACTTTGCCGACGGTTGCTTTCACGTACGTCGTCACCTGCTTCGGGATCGATGCGAGACTTCCCATGAACCTGCTGATCCCGTCAAGAAGCGGAGTCGCCGAAAGCGTCGTGTTCTTCTTCGAGGGGATCCCCTCGATAGTCGCCGTGTAGCCCTTCGCGTTCGTCTCAGCTTTCCACTTGTCGAAGTCCGCCCTTGTGCGGACGTCGCGCGGGATCACGCCGTAGTCGGCGGCGAGGGCGATCGCGGCATCGCCGGTTATGCCCATCTTCCCTGCCTGATCAAGGAAATTGTTGGCTAGTTGGATTGCTTTTTGCCCGAGCTGTTGTGAAACGCTTCCAAGCGTTCCGTTTGCTTGCGCCTGGTTATACATGGTTTCAATGACCTTGTTTCCAGACTGGGCGAGCTCGCCGAGCGCTGCTTTCTGCATGAGGGCTTGCGTCGCGGCGTCAGCGTGCTTGTAAGAGTTCTGCTGCAAGACGTCGCCGGTTTTCGCCAGCGTCTCCGCGTATTTCAACGCTGCCTGATCGGCGCTGATGTTGATATCGCCGAACTTCTGCATGACGTCCAGGTACGATTTGCAGGCGTCGGCGGCGGACTGCGCCGCGTCCTTCGCTTCGTTCATCGCCCCGGCGGCTTGCTTCTGCCCGTCGGCTGCTTTCCCCGTTGCCGCCGACGTCCCCTCGAGCTGATCGTTCAGTTGCCCCGTGAGGAGCTGTAGCTCGTTCGAGGAATTGACGGTAACGCCTTGAGCGTTCGCCAGCGCGTGCATTTTGTCGACGTAATCCGGCATGACTGCCTTCATGTCGCTAAACGCTTGAGAAGTCGAACCGGCCTCTTTGTACATTGCGGCGAAGGCGGCGGTGGCTTGCCGGACGTTCGACCCGGCGAGATTAGACAACTGCTTGTCCAGATTCTCCAGCTGCGCCGAAACCTCTTTGAAACCGGTGGTATCGAAGAAGTTCTTGCCGAAGACCTTATCGCCGATGCTTGGACGGGCTACGCGCATAAACGTTTCCGCGAGGTTACCGAAACGCTCCGTGTTGATATCACCAATATCTTTGATGAGCGCCTTGTAGTAGGAGCCGCCGCTCTTGGCGACGTTCGCAAGCTTCGACTGAAGCCTGTCCACCGAATCCACATGGCGATCGACTCCGGCAAGGGCCTTGCCGAGTCCGACGGCCGCGCCAGCAAGGGCCGTGAACCCGCCAAGGGCGAGCCCAGCCTTCGGCGCGAGCGACGCGAGGTGCGCGCCCGCCGTTCCGGCGTTGTCGCGGATTGCGGCGATGCCTTTCGAGAGGAGGGGGATGTTTCCCTCGGCGATCTTCCCGAAAGCAGCTTTCACGAGTGACGCGCCGGTCTTGATCTTTTGGAACGCGCCGAACGCCAGCGCGCCCGCAGTCACCAGCCCGCCGATAGCGGCGATCGTTGTCTTGACCGGGCCGGGAAGCGAGTTGAACGCGTTGACGAGCGACGTCAGTCCCTTCGCGGCTGTCGTGAGCATCGGAAGGAACGTTCCGCCAAGCGAGATCGCGAGCGTTTCGAGGGAGCCCTTGAATTCTTCCCACGCGCCCTTGAGGTTGCCCATGCGGATGCCCGCCTGTTTCGACGCGTACCCCGACTCGTCGACTTCCTTCGTCCACTTCGAGATGCCCTCCGCGCCCTGCTGGTAGAGCACGTTGGCGGCGCGTACGGCGTCAGAGCCGAACAGCTGGGCTAGCGCGGCGTCGCGCTGCGCCGCCGTCATCCCGCTAAGCTTTTCCTTCAGCTGCCCGGCGAGGTTCGCCATTCCGACGATGTTCCCTGACGCATCGTACAGGTGCAGTCCAAGCTCTTTCATGAGCTGCGCCGACTGCTTCGACGGATTTTGCAGCTTTTGGAGCATCGTCTTAAAAGAGGTGCCCGCGTCGCTGCCGAGAAGCCCGGCGGACGCGAAAGCCGCCAGGGTGCCGACGGTCTCTTCGATTGAAAGCCCGGCCCCGGATGCGATCAAGCCCGCCTGGTTCAGGGCTTGCGACATTTCGTGCACGCCGCCCTGGGCTTTACCGGCGGCGGCAGCGAGGAGGTCCGCGATGTGCGGGACGGAGGACCCTTCGAGCTTGAATTGGGTCATGGCCGACGCCGCAGACTCGGCGGCCTCGGCGACCGAGATATTCCCGGAAGCCGCAAGGTCGAGGGCTCCGCGCAGTCCGCCGTTAAGGATGTCCGACGTCGAAACGCCAGCCTTGGCGAGCTCTTCGATGCCTTGCGCCGCTTCCGACGCCGAGAACGCCGTATCCGCGCCAGCCTTCAGAGCTGCCTCGCGAAGCTGCTCGATCTCGCCGGAAGACGCCATCGTCGCGGCCTGCACGGACGACATTTTCGACTCGAAGTCGGCGGCGGTTTTGATCATCCCGCCGAAAGCCGCAGCGCCGACCGCGCCGAAGCCGAGGGCAGCAGTCCCCGCCGTCTTCCACGCGAGAGCGTTCTTCTCAGCCTGAGACTGATGCTCGGAAGCCTTCTTCGCGGCTTCCCCGCTGGACTTTCCCAGCCCCTCCATAGCCGTTTTCGCGGAGTTCGTAGCGCTCACAAGATTCGAGGAATCGCCCCTGAAAACAACCTTTACGGACCTATCGGACAATTTGGCACCCCCAAACCGTGGTATGCTCCGCACATGGAACTCACCAACGACAAACTTGACCAGCTTCTAGCGAAGATGGATGAACAGACCGCGTACATGGCGTACGAGGTGCGCGCCCGCCGTATTTTCTTCTGGAAAATAGCGGCTCTGATCGGCTTCCTCGGCTTCGTCGGCGTCCTAGCCGCCGGGATCCTCACGGGAGCCTAGACGGGAACGCGCCCCTCGGCGACGTCCTTTTCGTCCCTCGTATCGACCGGGCCGACAAGAACGCCGGGCTCTTTGTCCTTCGCGTGCTCGTCCGACCATTGATCGAGGGCTTTGCGCACGTAGCACACGGTTTCCTCGGCCTCTATCCAGCCGTCGATATTGTCATTCTGCGCGATGCGGCGCGGGAAACCGCAACCGCACGGACAGAGCGCCCTCTCGTACATCGTGTAGGCGAGGGCGAGCGAACGGTCCGTCTCCGTCCACTCGCCGTTCCCGGTGCCGTAGATCGTCGAGGGCGGGACCTTCCACTCCCGCGCCGTCTCCACGATTGTACGCACCCACCCCCAGCGTGGAAGTTCGAGGGCGATCGCTATAAAGGGAGCTCGACGCCGCTCTCCGTTTGCAGCTGCTTCCACTGGTTCATGAGGTTCGCCATCTGCCCAGGCGACTTCTCATTGATCACGGCGAGAACGTCGGCGGTGATCCCCTCGGGCTGAACAATCTGCGCGGCGATGATCTCCAGCAGCCCAGCCGTAGGATCTTTGCCTTCCGCCGTGACCTTGCGCTGCATCTCGTTCAGCCACTCGGCGGAGCGCCCTTCGAGCACGACGTCGACGGCGCTGTCGGTGATGCGCTTGGCGACTTGGCGGCGGCGGGCGGCGACTTCTTCGATCTCGTCACGGGAAGCGCCGGACTCGCGAAGCTCCGTCTCGCGTGTGCGTAGGACGTCGAGCTCGGCGTTCGCGCCAAGGTCGCTGTAGAGCGTGACCGCCCGGCGGAGCCGCGAGAGCCCGTTCAGCCAGGCTTCGAGGTCAAAGCTTCGGGCGCGCTCTTCGAGATCCGATTCCTTCTCGGCGGGAGTCTTCTCGTCCAAGCTCATTTCGTCTTCAATCATGTGTGATTCCTTTCAAGTGAAGTGGCGTGTTCCTAGCGGAAAATGGGTGCAGGCGAGGGAACACACAAAAACTCGCCCGCACCCGGAAGCGGCCCGTCAGGCCACGATCTTGCGGTCCTCGGCAGCGTCCGAGACCTTGAGGGGGACCGTCCGCTTGATATAGCCGGACGTGCGGTCCGACGGCTTCTGCATCGCGTCGGTCGTCACGAGGTAGGCGGAGTACTCGTCGCCCTCCGCCCATTCCTTCGACTCCTCGGGACCCTCACGCTCGACGAGCACGAGCTCCGTGCCCTTCGCCTTGAAAAGCTCGAAAGCGAAGTCTTCGTCTTGCACGGCCTTGCCCGCATTGTCGAGGTAGCGGAAAATCGTCATCTGCCCCTCGTACGTTGTCAGACCGGCAGCTTGCCCCTTGCCGATCTTGCACAGCTCGGTTTCCTCCACCGTATCCGAGCCGGACGCGCCCAGCTGATAGTCGGACTTGAGGATGCGGCAAGATATCTTTTTCCCTGCTTTAATCTCCTCAAGCTTGATGTTCTTGATATCCTTCGGCGGCGTGGTAAGCGCCGTAAGGAGAATCCGCCCGTCGGCGAGTGCTTTAGGCATTTCAGCCCTCCTTTTCCTGTTCGCTCCACGGCGTCGGCGCGGGAGCCGCCGGGGTCTGCCCGGACGTCGGTTCGGCGGGCGCATCCTCACGGGTGAAGCCCTTCTTCAGCTCGGGATGATCGAGCCAGTGCTCGGGGATCCACTGAATATCCCCTGCGCTATTGCGTACGCGTATCACGTGCGCCTCCTATCTGGTCTTTTGAGTCCACGCCTGGTAGACGTGATCGAGGAATATCGGGTGCTGGGAGGTGCCCGGTATTTTGACTTCCGGGTCATGCGTGGCGGCGCGCACGTGTGTGCGCACGACGTCGACGATCCAGCCGGTTCCTGTTAGGCGCGAGCGGTCGAGGATTCGGCTTGTCCGTGCGGCGAGCACTTCGACTTGCTGCCGTGTAGCGCCCACGTGCCGGACGGTGATTTCGTCGACGGAGTCCCGGTCGCAGTAGGTTCGTTCACGGGACGCTTCCCCGGACGAGCCGAGCACCAGCAGGTAGGGGAGGGAGTCGAGCTTAAGGTCTGCGCCTGTAGCGTCTGTGTCCCACACCTTGTAGCCGAGCGTGCGAAGCGCTGCAATGATTTCATCCATTGAGAAGCCCTTCGATCGCTTTCCCTACCCAATCCTCGAAATTCTGCGCCTCGGTTTCGAGCGCGCCTTTCGGGTCAGGCACGGTCGCGCCTCCGCCGTGCACGCCGCCGAAGTAGGCGATGTTCGCGAGGTTGCCCGCGCCTTGTTTGCGGGGGCCGACTTCGACGCCGAGCCCGCCGTCGATCACGTCGAAGCTTATCGACGGGGCGGCCCGAAAATGACGTGAACGCGCCATTTCGTCGCGCAGCTGGTTTTTGATGTTCACTCCGGCTTTTTTGATAGCCGGGCGAATTTTCTCGTTCAGCCGGTCGGGCACACGGGAAAATACCACGGCGAGTTCGCGAACCTCGGTCAGATCGACGTCAACCATGCGCTACCTCCTCGACGGCGACGCGGTAAGCCGTCGCGTGAGATTTGTACGGCGACGGGACGGCGATCCTCACAACCTTTCCGGCGAGGTTCGGATCGATCTTGTCGCCAATCACGTGTATCTCGTCGCCCGGCTGCGCCTTGAATGCGCCGACGGGGAAGTCGGCGCGGAGGCGGGTTACGGTGACTACCGCGCCAGCGATATCCGGCTTCGACTCGAATGCCTCGTAGGCTGCGATCTTCGCTTTGCCCTTGTAGACGACGGAGTGAGCACGGACGGCTTTCAGGGAGTCCGGGTCAATCGTCGTTTCCCCCGTGTAGCGCCTGACCTCCACGGTCGCGGTCATGATCTTCTCGGCGGCGCGACGACCGCTTTCCACTGTCCGGCGGATCATGCGAAGCCGTCAATCGTCGCACCCGGCTCGGTGAGCGGACCGCCGGACGTCCACCACTGCGGAGTGAGCGGGGCCGGGGAAATACTGACGCCTCGGGGGCGCAGCATCTCCCATTCCTCGTCCGTAATGTACAGGGACGCTTTCGCCGCCTCGCTCGAGAGAGTCTGGTAGAAGTCGTCGATCCTCTCCGAAGTCTTGCCCTCGGGGTTGCGGAATCGGCGGGCTACCGCCTCTTTCTCAACGAAGCGGAGAACCTGCTCGTCGAGCCCGTCGAGGCTGCCAAGGCGCACGCGGATGCACATTTCGACGTCAGCGAGCCAGGCGTTAATCTGCTCTTGCTCGAAGGTGTCTTCAATCGCGCGCCCTAGAGTGACTGTTACGTCATATAAGGTTGCGTGCGCCATGGCTCCTCCTATTTGATCTTTTTGTCCTTGCCCGCCGCCGTTTCAGGCGTTTCTGACTTTTCGCCGTACCCGGCGGCGGGCGTCCAGCCCGACGTGAGGTACTGTTCGGCGATGCGTGCGTCGACGGTCGCGAGCGAGCCGGACGGCGAGATAAGATCAACCGTTTCTACGGGTTCCCTCACGATCGCCATCATGCACGCTCGAACTTCGCGAAGTGATCGGCGGACTGCATGACCCACCCGTACTCTGCCTCGGCGCGGATCGCGACAAGGTTGTTCTCGAACAGGGAGACAAGCTCACTGCCGATCGTGACCGTAGCCTCGGTCGAGACGTCGAAGGTGATGCCCGAGCCGACGACGCCCCACGCCGCCTTCGACCAGTCGCCGACAAAGCCGACAACCTTATCGTGACGGAAGTCCTCAGCGATATAGGATGTGCGCCCAAGCAGGCGTCCCTTCTGGACACTCGTCACGGTCTCGTCATAGACCGGATTCGCGAACAGCGGGCGTCCTTCCTTGTCCTTCGCATTCAGGAAGTCAACTTCCATCGTGTCGTCGAAGGCGAAACCGCGCGCCTTCTTCTTGTCGTTGACGAGAAGACCGATCGCGGAAACGCAATCCGAGTAAAGATCTGCGCCGAGCGTGATCTTCTTCGTCGTCTCCTCGAGGTAGTGGTCGAAGGGTCCGGTGCCCGTCCCGTCGCCGCCGACGTTGAACGCGGCCGCGTAGTCAAACGCGCGGGCGAAAGCCTCGGAAAGAAGCTCACGAAACTTCTCCGAGTAGCCTCCGGGATTAGCGCGAATGACCTCCGTCGACGTCACGCCGATTGCGGTGAGCTTCTTCGGCTGCATCTTGACGAGCCCGAGATCCATCTGGGTCGTGTGCTTCTTGCCCGCCTCAGCCGTCCAGTTCGCCGTGGGCTTGGTCGTGACCACGGGGATCTCGACGCCGGACGCACCGAGCGGGACCTGTTGGGCAAGCTGCATGATCGCAGACTGCCTGATAGCCTGATCGAAAATGGGCTTTGCCATTTCCGGCTTGATAAAACCACTGAAATCCGTGGTCTTCTTTGCGGCGGTGATCGCCATTGTTTTTCTCCTTAGCTTGTTTGTGTGATGCCGAGAGCGGCGGTAAGCGCCTCAGTGAGAGGGTCGCCGTTGAGCGGCAGGTCCGAAGAGCTGCCTTGGGTCATGTCCGGGCGCATGCCGAGCGGCGTCGGCGCGGGCGGCGTCTCTTGCTGCCCGCTTGGCGTCGGTGTGGGAGGCGTGAAGTCCGCGAGGACTTGCTTCGCGGAGGCTTCCAGCTCTTCCTTGGTCTTACCCTGCACGTAGGCGGCGAGCCTGTCAGGCACTCCTGACGCGTGCAGGATCTCGCCCCGAAGGGCTTTCAGGGCTGAGGCGTCGCGATCCTCCGTGAGCTTTGATATTTGCTCGCTCATAGAGGCCTTGAACGCCTCAAATTCGCCTCGCATGTCCGCGAGTGCCTTCTCTGCGGCTTTGCGGGCGTCGCGCTCCGCGCTGAGGGCCTTCTTGCCGCCCTCGCCGAGAGTTTCATCCGGCGTCGCCGCTGCTGCGGCTTCGGTCTTTCCGTCCATGACTTTAGTCTCCTAATCGCTAGGGTTGATCCGTCCTTGGCATCGCGCTAAGGCGGAAGCTTAATATGGGCGTTATCGCCCGTTTAGAGCCTTGTTCCAGGCTTTTCTCGCGCCCGCAATAGAGCGTCCTTCGGGAGTGAACGAAGCCCCCGTCGTCTCGAGGGCGGCGCGGTACTCGATCTCGGCGCGGACGCGTTCAACATCCCTCAGAGGGCGGTCGACCGACCACGGTCGGACGCCCTGCCGTCGCTGTATAGCCGCCTCCGTATAGGGGTTCAGCCCAGCCTGAACTTCTTCCCAATCGCGCATAGCCTCGAACACTCGCCGCTCGGCGGCGGTCATCGTGTACACGGACGACGGGGTACGCCAGCCATGCGCGCGGGCTTCCTCCACCGCAGCTGCCGCCCGCTTCCGAGATCCGCCCCGCCCAAGAGCTCCGAAGCCCTCACGCTGCCCGCGTATCGCACCAAGAGGGTTCCTGCCCCCGGGAAGAACGTAGCCGTGTTCGCGCAGCAGCCCGAGCGTTTCCTCGCGGGACAGATTGAAACGCTGCGCCTGACGGTAGATCCCGTCCGGCGTCAGGCGTCGCTGTCCAGGCTTGAGAAGCCGACGGGCGTTCCCGTGCTTCCCCATGCCCTCCGACGTGAAAATGCCGTTCTCCGACCGCCAACGCTTCGAATTGACCACCTGAGAGATATCCGCGCCGTCCCGAATAGCTTGAGCATAGTTTTTCCCGAACTGGCGGGCCTGCTCTGCCTCGCTGAGCGAGTCGAAATACTCGTACGGGTCAGAAATGAGCCCTTCGGCCCGTCCGCCGCGAGCACTCTTCTCCGTCGCCGGGACGTGCACGCAATCGCATCTCGGGTGCCTGAGAAACCCGGCGTTCCAGCGGTAGAAACGCCCAGCGAGGATCGTGCACCGTGAGCACGACGGCGGGTTGAGCATGCGTACGTAGCCGACCGTGCGGCGGGCGGCGACGTCGATCGACGCGGCTTGACGCGCCGTATCGGCGACAAGGGTCCGTGCGATCACGTCGAGCGAGTTCCTGCCTCGGTTGAGCGCTTCCGACACGCCCAGCCCGTTCCCGAGAGCGCGCACAGCGTGGAAACGGGGAGTCTCGAGAAGCCCTCGCAGGGACCGCCCGTCCGGGGCGACGCCGACAAGCGGCGCGGCCGTCGGGAAAGCCGTCGGAGGCACGTAGTCGCCAAGCTCGCCAAGCGATTCCGCGACGTAGGACGTCCCCAGCAGAGCGGCTTTCGCCTGAGCCTCCTCGGCACGGGCGACGGCGACGTCGAGCGCAGCGTCCCACGACGATTCGAGCCTGTTAGCGGCGACGCCGCCCCACAGGCCCCGAAACGCCCTCATTAGCTCGGTCTGCACGCTCAGCATCGACCGGTACATCCGCGACGCCGCCGCCGGTATCCTCGTCATTTGCTAGCTTCTCCATCATCGAATCGAGGGCGGGATCCTCAGCCTCAGCGCGGAAGTACTCGCGCTCCTGGTCCTTGCGGGAGTCGTCCCAGCCGAGCTCGTCCCACGCCCCCTCACGGGAGAGAAGCGGCTTGCCGCCGGAAAGCTTTTGCACCGCGTCGGCTTTCTGCGCGTACGTCGGCGTCGCCGGGTCATGCCATTTAATGTTTACGAAACCGGCGGGGATGTCTTTCCCTGCGAGCTTCGCGGCGAAGCGCAGCGCCGCCGAGAGCGCGATCCCAGCTTCGGCGTTGACGCGCTCAACACGCTTGATGAGTTTCGCTTCCTCGGCGATGATCGCGCCTTCCGCCGGGGGATTCGCCGTGGTCATGCCGAAATAGCGGGCCGGGAACCCGGTCACGGAAGCGCAAAGCTTCCCGTAGGACTCAAGCGTCGAGTGGAAATTCTTCAGATCGGCGGCGGCGAACTGACCGGCCTTCGCGTTGGCGTTCGCGTGAGCGAGGAACGGCTGAAGGTAGTTGAACCAGCCGTCAAGCGAGGCGAAGTCGCCCTGCTTGATGCCGAAAATCCAACGCTTAGGCACCGCCAGAGCCTCCACAGCGACTTGTAGGTTCGTCATCGTGCGCAGCGCGGCGTCCGTCAGCGGGATCACGTCTGCCATCTCCGTTTGCCCGACGTACTCGCCGGTCATACGGCGATTAAAAGACGGGAAAACGGGGACGACGCCGAGCTTGTGGTCGTCGCGGTCTTCCTCAGTCCAGATTCCGCCGCGATTCCGAGCGATGACCGTGTAATCCGGGGTGTACAGGGTCGCAATATCCGGTTCCTCGGTCTCTTCGGACTTGAGGAGGCGCACGGCGTAGGCTACGCGCCGGTGGCGACGATCGATCTTCACGCACATTTGTGTGGGAGATTCGACTTGGAGGATCGGCGTCGACGGGTCCTCCTCGTTCGCTCCGACGGAAAGGAAGCCGCGCCCATAAATGAGCCGGTCGCGTTTCCACGAGGAGAGTTCCGATTCGAGATCGTTCGCGTCATACAGGCGGCGCAGCGTGTCCGCCGCCACCTCGTCTTGCGGGACAAGAATCGACTTGACGTCCTGCCGCTCCTCGATCGTGTCGACGACGACGCGCGGCCAGTTGATCACCACCTCGAGCTGACGCATCGCCGCCGGGACGGCAAGCCCCATATGGGTCAAGACTTGCCTACCCATGTAGTAGAGGCGGTTGCTGCGATCCTCCGGGGACTTCCCCGCGAGGAAAGCCAAAGCCTTCCTCAGCTTTTTCAGATCGTCGTCATTCAAAGCAGGCAAAGCCCCTCCTTTCACCAAGAAAACGTGACGATTCCGCCCGTTTCGGACGGATCCCAGCCGAGAGCCCGCATGTCCGACGCCGCCTCATGAGCGAGCACGTCAGCCATGGTGATGTCGATCTTCAAATGATCGGCGGGCTTCCCAAGAATGTATTTGTCGCCGGGCTTGGCGACCTTCCTCGCGTGCAGCGCGTGCTCCTTAGCCTGAGAATCGGCGTCGTGCGTTGTCAGGCCCTCCCGCATATCCTCCGAATAACGAGTGAGGGCGTCGAACATGCGTCCGATCTGGTTCGTCGGCCACTGAACCACCACGTCGTCGCCGTAGTCGGCGGCCCACGCGTCGCACTGAGTCTCCCAATGCCGAGGATCAACGTACATGCGTTGCACGTCATAGCGGGAGAAAACGTCAGCGACGCAAGCGTTCACCTCGCCCCGAGGGATGCGTCCGTCCGTCCACTCCGCAGGATTCCAGTAGGACGGGCGATCGTCCGGCCCGTACGGAATAGTGAAACGGTAGCCGTCCGCCGTCTCCGCACGGAGCGCCGTCCAGTCCCCAGACCGGGACCCGTCAAAGCCAAGGCAGATCTCGGTGCCCTCCGGCGGAAGCGCTCGCTCGGCGTCCGTGCGCTGATCGTACAGCTCCTCAGGCATGAAAGCGCCCAAGCCCTGGACCAGCATGTTCCCGAAAAACCGTTTCGCCTGAGCCGGGTCGCTCTGCAAAAGCTCCGCCGACTCCGCCTCCACGTCGTCAAGCCCAACCCACGGCGATCCCTCATAGACATATTCGAGGATCTTTCGCCGATCCGCCTTGTGGTCAAAATTCCACTTCGACGGCGGCTTCCTATAGAACCTGAAAATATCCTTCGACCGAGACGCGAACGTCTGCTGCGCCGAAGAATTATCCATCGGGTCCCACGGGTTCGTGATCTCCAGCCCGCGACCACCCATGCCCGCGAGACCGCGCCGCATGGTGTCCCAAACCTTCTTCAGCTTCCCCGTGTAAATACCGGACTCGTCAGCAATCGCGAAATGAATAGGATTACCAAGCTTCGAATTCGGGGCCGAAGTGATCGGATCAATCCGCCCATTGTTAGGAAGCCGAATGAAACCCTCACGGACCTTCATCTGCTCCTGCAACGGACCGCGCCGAACCATCTCCTGCAACGGACGGTAAATGTTATCCGTCTGATCCTCCGACGTCGCGAGCAACTGTATATTGCTCATAGGACGAGGAATCCCCATCGGATCCCCAGGCTCGTACACGAACTCGAAACCGCACGAGCATCCATGATCGGCGCAGCGGTAAACCTCGCCTCCCGAAGCCCAGCCAGCGAAAACGCACGGGCCAACCGCCTCAAAGCACGCCAGAGACGCCCCCCAAGGCGACTTACCGGCCTTCTGAGGCCCAACCACCAGCGCCCGCCGGTAATGGAACATCGACGCGCCAGCCGGACGCTGAGGATTGAAAACCGCGCCCTTCTTCGCCCGGTAAAACGACGTCGTGCACCACAGCTGCCAGCCGTCGTGCACGAACGGCTCGCCCATCGACCAGCCGTCCGCGACAATGCAATGCGCCTCAATCCAATCAGCCGCGAGGAAGCCAAGCGTCGGGAAATCCACCACCCAAGACGGCTCACCCATTGCTCACCAACCGCATCCGCGCACGCGAAGACGTCGAAGGCCTAGCCTCCTCACGCTTCACCTCGCGCTTATCCTCGTCGACGTCGCCGATCGTCCACCCATTCTCCCGCATCCCAGCCGGGGTCAACCCCAGCTGATCACGGAAACGATGCAGCTGCCCGATAAGCGCCGCCGACGACGCTGGGGACATGTGCACCGTCGCCTCCACCATGCACATCTCAGCAATAATCGTGTGACGCCAAGCCTCACCAGCCCAAGCGCAAGCCTGAGGAGACTTCCAATGCGTCTTCCACAGCGAAACCGCCCGATCATAGAGAGGCGACTCGACCACAAGCCCATCACTATCCCTCGGCTCGGGGATAGGGAACTTCGGAGCCTTGCCCTTGTAGCCCTCACGAGGAAGAACACCAAGCTTGATGCCTCGCCGCTCCGAACGCTCCGACGTCGGATCCAACGGCGGGCCGGACCTGTTTCTCGCTCCGCCACGTGGCATCTTGCTCACCTCCTCGATTGAATGTGAAACTACAACCTTTTGAACCCTCCGCGCTCTTTTTTCACCTCACCGGCGGTGTGGCTTGGTGTGGTTTGGGGGCCTCCCCCTGGGTTTTTTCGTGTTGTGTGTGTTTGTTTTTTTGTTTGTTGTGTGTGTTTTGTTTGTTTTTATTTTTTATTTTTTGTTTTTGCGCCTTTTGTTCCGCCTTTTGAGCGGTTGCATGTGGAGTGTGCTGGCCCTAGGTACCCGCCCCTAGTGTCGGTGTGGTCTAGGTCCCATGATTGTTGTGGTGTTATTGGTTGGTTGCATACGTTGCATGTCATGCTGCCGTGTTGTTGCAAGCGTGCTTGCCATTGTCTTCTTAGCGCTCTGTGTCTTGCGTCGTAGCCGCGTTGTGTGGGTGTGCCGCGCCGTGCCTCGTACTCTGCCTGGTGTTGTGTGCAGTAGCGTTGGCTGTTGTTGATTAGTCTTGGGCATTTGCTTGCTGGGCAGCGTCGCATGCTCATGGGGTGGTCTGGCTCCCCTCTGCCCCGGTGTGGGGTGTGGGTGGGTACCGCAGTCCGGGGACCGGGTTATCGGATTGTGGTGTGTGTCCCCGACTGCGGAGTCTAGGTATGACTGTACCCGCCGGGTGTGGAGGTCGCCTGGCGGGTACAGTTGTTCGGTTAAAGTGTCTCACACTATGACGTTGTTAGTCAAGCTGCGGCGGGTGTGTCTTTCCGTAAGAGTGCAGAGCATTCTTTCAGGTTGACCTTTCCTCCTCGCACCTTGATCTTTCCTCGGTTGACCCATACGGCGATGCGGTGTGGGGTGATGTCGAGGATCTGCGCCGCCTCGGTTTTGCTGACCCACACGTCTTGTTCTGCGAGCATGGCTCGCTGTGTGTCTAGCAGCCCGTCGTGTTCGGTGGTGATGAGCCAGGCCCGGTCGCAGAGGGCGCAGGTCCACACGTCGGGTAGTCCGTCGTCGTCGGGCTGGCGGGTCAGGGCGCGGTTGCAGTAGGGGCAGTGGCGGTCACCGACGTCGGCGGACCACCCGGTGATCTTGGCGAGGCGTGCGTGCACGTCGCGTATCGTGGCTTCGGCGACGTCGTAGCCGGGCCATTGTTTCTCTGCCCAGTCGATGCGTGAGGCGAGGTAGACGGAGGCGGGGCCTTTCGGCTTCTCGCCTTTGGTTACGGCCCATTCGACGGCGAGTTCGTCTAGCGGGGTGAGGATCCCTCGCGTCTGGATTGCTTGGTGGACGATGGATCCTACCGGGTCGGGGGTTCCGTCGTTGCCGCCTCCGTGCCCTCCTCCGCCGCTGTTGATGGGGATTGCGTGGAGGTCGAGGATTGAGGTTACGGCGTCGGGGAGGGCTCGTTCCATTTGGGTGATTTGGTGGAGGAGTTCTCGGGTGTCGGGTGTGGGGTTTTCCATGCGTGTGGGTCTTTCAGTTGGTGGTGGTGGGCGACGGGGTAGTCGCCTCTGTCGTTGGTGCGTTGCGTGATGGTGGGTGCGCACCTGCATGCTTGCTTGCTGTGCAGGTGCGCTTCCCCGACTGGTACGAGATGGATCATGCCGATTTGTGTTTAGTCTTCGTCCTCGCGTGAGGTGCGGAGGTAGGCGTGGGCGAGTCCTTCGCCTGCGTATACGGAGCCGCCTCTGGCGGCTACGAGGTCGTTGCAGGATTCGCCGTCGGCGTCGATCCATTCGGCTTCGACTAGGAATACGTAGGATGCGGCTTGGCATCCGGGGTTTCTGTGTTTTGCTATCCTGTCGGCGAAGGCTTTCATTTCTTCGCCGTCTGGTTCTTCGATGTCGAAGTTGGGTATTTGCGCTGTCATTTGTTCCCTTTCTCGTAGACAACGCCTTTGCAGTAGGCGTTGTCGCGTATTTCCTTGTGTATGGTGCAGTCGCGGGTCACATCCTTGTCTGGGGTGTCGCAGAGGACGATCCCTACTCCGCACGCGTAGACGATGTATGCCCAGATGAAGAAGGGGGTGGAGTCCCCGTTGGTTTCGTCGTGGGTTGCTGCGGCGAGGAGGATGGCGACTATTGCTCCGCCTATGAGCCAGGCGGCCATTAGCTTTCCTTCCCCTTGTCGTCGTCTGGTATCCGCCATTCTGGGTCGGATACGATAATGAGCTGTTTCTCTCCGGTGTTTTTGTTGATTACCGGTACGGTGTCTAGGCGCTGGGTGACGAGTCTTCTTGGGTTGGCTTCGCTTTGGATGGCGACGTCGACGTCTCCGCGCGTATCAACATCACGTTGGAGTGAAGCGATGAGGGTTGATAGTTTCATTTGGAGCGTCCCTCCCAGTGGACTTGTGGGTGGTCTTCTAGCCAGTCGAATATTTTGGCTTGGAGGTGGTCGATTGTCGGTTCTTCGTCGGTGGAGAATAGGTCGATGAGATAGTCTGCGGGGACGGCGAGTACGGGAGTTACTTCGTAGAAGTTGTCTTGGTCGTCTTCGCCGAGTATGCCGTCGTCGAAGATGTCACGAGTGGAGGGGACGCGGAGGGTTTGGGCTTTGGTGGCGATGGCGACGCCTTTCACGTCGCGTAGGAATCCGCCTTCTTTCCCTTCGACCCAATAGAAGCCGCCGGTTTTGGCGTTATGCCAGTTTTCGATGGCTTGGACATTATCTCGGAGGTATTCGACTTTTGCGAGGAGTTCAGCCCATGTGTAGTAGGGGTTTGCTCCTTGGGTGTCGGCTAAATTCCATAGTCCGCGTTCGTTTTTAGTGGGTGTTCTAACGTATTTTCTTCCGTCTTGGTCCCATAGTGGCCCGTTGGGTTCTTGTGGGAGGTTGGCTTGGTATTTCATTGTTGTTTTCCTTTCTTTGCTGACTGGTAGCAGTCGTAGTGGTAGATTAATTGTCCCACACATGATTGGGTCCATGTGAGTGTGACGGGCTGGCCGCAGCCTGCACATTTGGTGCAGGCTGGGCAGTCCCCTATGGGAGGGATTACGGCTTCCACCGGTAGTCCCTTTGGAGGTCAGCTACGGCTTCGATTGCGCTTGCGTCGTCGACGAAGTCATAGACTGTGCCCGGCCCTGTTGCGGGCAGGTCGATATCGAGTAGGCGGTGGACCAGCTGCTCGTATTCGTCAACGATTTCGAGGGTGCGCCTAGCGCATGCGAGAGCTCGATCATGCTCGGGGCTGATCGCGCGTAGGCTCTCCCCGTATTCGACGGCACGGCGGAGCTCGGCGCGCACCTCGGATGCTGTGATCATTGGGGTGATCCTTCCTTGTCGTCGATGACGTTGGCGGCGGTGTTGAGGGTTTTCATGAGGACTTCGGTTTGGGTTTTCATTCGGTCAATGAACCGTTTGCGTTCCTCGTTTATTGAGGATTCTTTTATGAGAAGCTGGACCGTTTTGAGGAAAGCATGGTTTCCGCTGGCGATGGCGGCTTCATTTAGTTCGATGAGTTTTTCGAACGAGATCATTTTGTTTTCTCCTTTTGTTTTAGTAGTGGTTAGGGGCGTGTCAGGTCGCGTTGAATCGCGGCGAGGTTCGCGAAGCCTTCTTTTACATTGTTGAAGGTCCAGGCGTAGCCCGGCGATGGTAGTTGAATGTCGAGGATGCGACGGGCTAGCTCTTCGTATTTTTTGTTTCCGTACTCGTGGAGGGAAACGACGATTGCTTCACCGCGTTTGTAGATTTTTCCGGATGCGGATGTGAGGCTTTCCCCGTCGACGGAGGTGAATAGTCCTTTGACGCGGAGGGGGCCGTTTCCGTTGTCGAGGATGTCGATTTCGGCGAAGTAGGCGTGGTTGGCGACGACGTTCTTCCACGTGGACTCCTGGGGCGGGGCGTCGTAGAGGGTGCCTTCCGATTTGAGGAGGTTTCTCCAGCTGGTGGGGCACATGTCGTCGGGGCCTACTAGCCGCCAGAAGCCGTCGAACCAGCGTTCCCATTCGCGGCCGCGCCTGTCCCAGAGGCGACCTTCGGGTTCTTCGGGGAGGCTCATCGTGTATTCCATTGTTGTCTTCCTTTCGTGTGGTTAATTGGTCTCGGGGGCCGGGTTTCTGCTCATGCGTATTACGGTTTTCCCGTTTTCTTCGACTACGGGGAAGCCGAGAACGGAGCAGATTCGGACAAGGTCTTGAAAGTCTTGCCCGGAAATTTCGGTGTCTTCAATGTCCATTATAGTTTCCTTTCGGGTTGGGTTAGTTGTCGGTTGCGGAGGGTTCGGGTTTTGTGTGTCCGAAGGATTTCCTGGCACGGTCGGCGAGCTGTTCGCGCTGTTCCTCGGTGAGGGTGCGCCGCCCCTTGGCTCCTCGGGCGAGGTTGAATCGTTCGGCGGGGATGGTGAATTCGGCCCATTCGCGGATGCCGTCGTGCCCGGAAGCCACTTCGAGGAAGGCTTCGGGTTTTTTGCGTAGGCGGGTGATCGTGGGGCGTTGGCAGGTCCAGATGCGGACGAGGGGGTCGCCGTCGCTCATGGTGACGGTGGTCTCGCGCTCGAAAGCTGCGTCTGGGGTGGCGGCGTCTGTCCTCACGTCCGCGCTGTGGTCTGTTTCCTCGATTCCCTGTCGAGGATTTTCGGTGGATGTGGTCATTCTGGTCTCCTAGGTCGGGTTGGAAAAGTTTGTCTCTGAGAGCCCCTGTAGTTGCTTAGAACGGGGCTTTGGATTGGTCGTAGCCGCGGGGGCTGGGTTGTCCCCATTCGCCGGGCAACGCCTGTGTGCCATTCTGAGGGGCGTTTCCAGCGCTGGTTGGGCCGGTGTGCCCTCCGGGCCTGTTCGTGGCTGAGAACGGCTCCTGCGAAGCCTGAGGGGCGTTTCCGGGGCGGGGGACGATGCCGAGGAACTTGGCTCGGCGGAGCGTGAGGGTTTCCCGGCGCTGCCCGTCGGTGCCCTGCCAGGCGTCGAGGGCGAGGGTCCCGGTGAGGGTGATCCGGTCGCCTCGGCGCACGGCGTCGGCGACGGTCTCGGCGTCGCGCTCCCAGAAGTCGGCTCGGATCCACAGGGGCTCGCCGTCGTCGTCCCATTCCCCGGCTGGGGTTTGCTTGCGGGGCGTTGCGGCGACGCTGAGCGTGCACACGGCTTTGCCGGTCTGCGTGTACCGGATTTCGGGGTCTTGCCCGACGTTGCCGGTGACGGTGACGGTCGCGGTCATTTGGTGTTCTCCTTCGTGAGGTTGGTGCCTAGCTGGGCTAGGCGGGTGGTGATTCCGGCGGGGGCCGGTGCGGTTTGAAGCTGGGGGGCGGCTGCTGGGAGCCCGGCGGTTTTGCGTGCGGTGGTGGTGGCTTGGTCGCGGTTGCCGGTGGTGGCGGCGGCGCGGGTCCAGGCTTGCCGGTAGGCGAGCTCGGCCCTGACGTTTCCGCCGAGCTCGGGCGGGATCTCGGGGCCGTGGGAGCCCTTGAGGGCGGCTTTGAGGTTGCGGCGCTGCCAGGCGGCGACGGCGGTCCACAGCTGCCGGGGCCGGATGAAGCCTTGTTCGGCGTCGACGCTGAGCTGGAGGACGGCGGCCGCGACGGCTTGGAAGGTCCATGGGGCCTCGTGGTGCTCGTGGACCCACAGCTTGAGCGAGTCCAGCCAGTCCTCGTGCATGCCGGGCCGGTAGACGAGAAGCCCGAGGTTTTCGGCTTTCGTGAGGATCACGCTCATGCCCTCGGCGTCGATCGGCGCGGTCGGGTCGATTCCGGCGGCGGCGGCTTGCGTGCAGATGCGATCGAGGATGCTCATGCGGCGTCGCCTCCTGCGGGGCCGAGTAGCAGCTGGGTGGGGGCGGTGGCTTCGCGGGCGAGGCGTTCGGCGCGGGAGCGCTGGAAGTCTGCGAGGGCGGCGCGTTGCCCTCGGGACATGAGCGCTGTTGTCCCGTCGGCGCGACGTCGGGGAGTCTCCATTGCGAGGCGGAGCTGGTCGTAGCGCTGGCGCAGCTTGGGCAGGGCGAGGACGTTTTTGCGCCAGAATTCGTCCTCGACGAGCCATTCGCAGAGGGCCTGGATCTCGGGGACGGTGCGCCCGTCGCGGTCGAGCATGAGCCTCGCGGCTTCCCGCCAGGGCTTGGTGACGCGTCCGCGTTTGACGCCTCGGGCGGTGAGGGATGCCTGGAAGGCGTCGATCACGGCGTCGACGTCGGGGCGTGGTTCGGGCTCGGGTTTGGGTGTGGGCGTCTCGGCTGGTTTCGGCTCCGAAGGCGAATCCTGAACGTTTAACGTAGTAGATACGTCAGTATCTACTACATATATATTCTTATTCTTATTCTTACCATTGCAGTTTGCATTGCTGTTTGCATTGCTGTTTGCATCGGAGTTTTTTTGAGACCATCTGCTTTCAGCCTTTTTTCTGCCGCGCTCGGAGGCTTCTTTCCGGGCTTTCGCGGATGTCTGATAGTCGAGATAGTCGTGTACTTGCGCCAGTCCGCCGGGAAGGTTCTCCCAGAGTCCGCTATGGAATAGTGCGTCTACGGATTCCTCGTATACACACCTTCCTATGCCTTTGACTGCCGCGACCAGGAATGTGCCGTCGGTCATATTTTGGGCGCTGTAGAGGATGCTCACCAAATGCAGGTGCATTGCATTCTGCAATGCAAGTTGCATTGCTGTTTGCATTTCGGCTTTGGTCGCGCCGGGCATGGCGGACTGGAAAGCTTCTCTCAGGTAGGCGTCCACGGCGAACCATTTCGGAGACTGAGCCCACAGAACGTCGATTTTCGCGTACGGCCTGGTCATCGATATTCCTCCGTTCCGATGCGTGCGAGGTAGGCGCACATGATCCGGGCGTCCCGGACCGTGAGATCCGGGGATGGGTGCTGAAGAGCGTCGTAGAAGTCCTCCTCTACGTGCGCGTTCTCGAAGTCGTCCCAGGAGAAGTAGTAGTCCTGGTTGCGACGCCAGTAGAGGGCGAGGGCCTCCTCGCATTCCGGGCAGGTTTTGTCCTCCCAGAGGGTTCCGGCGTCGACGGTTTTTTGGACGAGGTACTCCACTCCTTTCGAAATGGTAGTCCCGCAGAGCGAGCACCGTACCTTCCCTCTCGACTTGCGTCGCCAAGAATCAAGAATCGTCATGGTTGGCCTTCCATTCTTTATCGGCTTTCTCGGCACGGCGCTCCCGGTATGCGCGGGCCGCCGAGTGTGAGCGATAGTGCTGGTGCGTGACGGGGTGTGTGAGCACGGAGTGAGCCCACCCGTCGGCGATCTCCGGGTCGACGATCCCGTCTTCCTCCCATCCGGCTTCGCCTGCCCAGGCGATCACGTCCGAGCATGCGATGCACACCCGCAGCGGTTTCCTGTATTGCCCGTCGTCGGGCTGGCGGCGGGAGACGGTCATCCACGCGCGGGGAGGGATTTCCTCGCCGCAGAAGCCACACTCCCGGGCTACGGTGTCGCGCTCGAGGTTCCCGAGCCAGCCGTGCGGGGTGATTACGTTGATGGTCATGGTCAGTGCCTCCCCGTGTTTTCCCGGCGGCGGAGGAATGCGGCGCAGCGGATCCCCGAATAGTTCGGTTCACCTTGCCAGTTCTCCGCGTACCGCTGCATATCCTCGACGTCGGGCATCGGAGTGTCGTATCCCCGCATTTCTAGGGCGAGGGTACGGCAGTAGATGCAGAACGTCCCGTCGGCGTCCTCCACGCACGCGTCGCCCTTGATTCCGCAGTATTCGCATTTAGGCATGGTCTCTTTCTCCTGTGAGTAGGGCGGCTAGATCGCCTAGCCGCATGGTCACGTATTGCTCTTCCGGCGCGGCCTTGCCGCGTCGTTTGTGCACGACGATCCCCGCCAGCGCGTCGTCGTTCCCCCGCTCAATCTCAGCTTCGGCGAGCCAGCGCGAGAGCTCGATCCTGGTGGTGTTCTTGCATTCGAAGACGAGGCGTCCGCCCATATGCTGGGCTCCGCCGATGTCGCCGCAGTCTTTCGCCCCGTGGCGGGGACGCCGGTCGATCCGGTCGTCCCCTAGGGCGTCACGTAGATAATCCGCGACAAGACGTTCGAAGCTGGAGCCCGCCTTCTTAGCGGACTGACGATTCCGTGACATAACGAGGCAGTCCTTTCCGAGTCTCGACGTGCGGGGTGTCCCAGCATTCGGGACAGTCAAGCCAGCCGTCGTTTTCTTTCAAGCACCGAACGGTCTCAGACCGCCCCCACACGCCTTCCCAGCCGCATTCCCGGCAGAGAAGTTCCACTTTCCTTGACGACTTTGGCAGACGCCGCTTGATCTTCTTAACCGCGCGCATAGGCTTAACGCGGAGAACTGCGCCGCACGGGCAATCAAAGGCGCGGGGCACGATACTTTCCTCAGCGAAGAAACACCCTCCGCAGAACGGGCACTTCGCATTCACCCCGTACCTCAACGGCATCGGAAGGTCCAAGTAGGTGATTAGCTTTCGCATCTCTGCATCGAGGCTTTCCCGCTCGGTGCTCCACCACACCTTGCAGCGTTTTACGAGGATGCGCATTATTTGCCTTTCTTGTTCTTAAGCGGGCGTTTGTGCACAAAGCGGTGTGCAAACGGGATGAAAACTGCGCCGCAATTGGGGCAGCTGTACCTGGTTTTCCCGCCCGGTTTGTCGTACCCCAGGTAGAACCTTCGTCCGCAAAACGCGCACGCGATCATCCTGGTAGATACCCATTGGTAATCCACGAATTCGCCCGTGTACGGGTCTTCCACAAATGAGCATTCGGGCGGCAGCATCGGGTCGTAAGATTGCAGCTCGAACTTGACGGGCGGCAACTTACACTTCCGAATCGAGACAGAGTAGCGCATCATTCACCACTTCCATGTCCACGTATCGGCGTCTTCGGCGGGGATGCCGAGGGATGCGGCCCACGAGGCTTCGAGGCGTGCGCCGTGCGATTCTGTCCAGCCGTCGAGTTGGGCTATCGCGTCGACGTCGGCGATCTGCCTCATCGCGGCACGCATGTAGGTGATCCAGTCCGCGTCGGGGCCGAACTCGGCCCGGGCGGGGTTCACGACGTCGTACCCGCAGTCGCGAAGCTTTTCTTCGGCCTCGTAGAACGCTTCCCGGTTGTGGTTGGGGCGTCCGGTCATGGGGCCGGATAGGTAGAGTTTCATTCGTTTTCCTTTCAGATTCCGATCGGCAGGGGCACGTCGATCGGTTTTGAGATGCGGTCGAGAATGAGCGGGAGGTATTGTTCCTCGCGTTCGATTGCGATGCATCGCATGCCCTCGGCGATGCACGCCTCGATTGTGGTGCCGGACCCGGCGAAGGGCTCGAGGATGGTTGCGCCTTGCGGTGCGACTAAGCGGACGAGCCAGCGCATGAGATCCAACGGTTTCACGGTTGGGTGCTGGACGCCGTCGACTTTCGGGCGCTCGGCGCTGGAGGCTTTCGCCTCGTACCGGAACACCGGGAAAAAGCGGGACGCCCCGCCAGAGTCTTCGTAGCCAAGTTCGACGTCGCCGCCGGTGGAGCCGGATCCGTACCCGATGCCCCTGCGGCGGAGTGTGTGGGGTTTTGCGTCGGAGAGGTCGCCGGTTTGCGCGTCGAGCTCGTCTGCGGCCGCGATGTCGAGGGCGACGTTCGTAGGCCACCTGCCGTCCGGGTGTGCGTGCGAGTCGGTGTGCCCGTACTCGCCGTACACTGCGGCTTCGACCTTGTGCTTGCCGAAGCCTCCCATCCCGTCGATTGCTGCGGCGTCGGCGTCGGACATTGCTACGCGTGTAGCGTCGATGTTGAGCGCGCCGGTCCCGTGCGTGAGCACGTTATCCGCGACCGATCCCGACAGCGGCTTGCGGGCGACCACGCACGGCTCGAAAGCAGGCTTGAGCGCCGTCCCCCAGCCATGCCACGCCCGCGGCGCGGGCGTGGCATCCGCCGTCACGTCAATGGTGCGCGTCGGCGTCCCCTCCCCGTCGGATGTCATGCCAGCGAACATCAGACGCGATTTCGTAGCATCCGGGACTATCCGCTCACCGACCTTTTCACGAGTAGCGCCAAGGCGCTTGTCGATCGCTTTACCCACGTCGAGACTTTTCGGGAAGCCCTGCCCGAAAAGCCAGGCGATCGTATCCCTCACCTCGAAGCCCGCGAGCTCAATCCCCATGCCCAGCTGGTGGTAGCAGCGGGGCGAGCCGAAGGCAAGCAAGTGCCCGCCCGGCTTGAGCACGCGCAAGCACTCGGACGCCCATTCCCGGCACCAGTCCATGAACGCCAAAGACGCTTTCAGGGAGCGGTTGTAGCGTCCTGCTTCGGCGGCGAGGGAACGGTAGCCGCCGTTGGGGCCGCCGACGCCCTCAGGCATCGGCGAGGTCGCCTTCCCGCGCTCCTGGCGATTCACGATATCCGCTCCGTCCCATGACTCACCCATGAAACGAATCCCGTAGGGCGGATCGGTCACCACGGCGTCGACGCTGCCGTCTGGGAGCTCCCGCATGACGTCGATGCAGTCGCCGTGGTAGACGGCTGCGAGCTCTTCCTCGTAGTAGGGTTTCATGCGGCTAGCTCCTCTATTTCGGCGCAGCGACGGGCGAGGCGTTCCTGCGGGGTCTCCCCCGCGAATACCCCTTGAATGAAATGCACGTCCGGGATATTGGACTCGATACGGTCCGTGTATTCCCTGCATTCGTTGAAGACGGGGCATTCGGCGCAGACACGCCGTGCTGGGGTGGCTGACTTGCCCTTCTCTGGGAAGAAAAGGTAGGTGCCGATTTGGCGGCAGAGCGCGCCTTCCTGCCAATCCTCAACGGGCGGGATGAGATCAAGGAGGGTGATCACTTGCCGGTCACCTCCCCTGTTTTGGGGTTGACGCCGGTCAGGTCGGCGGCGGTCACGGTCGGCGTCCGGGGGAATGCCTCGTCGACGCGGACCTCGCCCTCGCGGATCGAGTTGTAGACGATCGCCATATCGGCGATATCCTTCTGTGTCCATTCCGAGGACGGCGCGCCGATCTTGTCTTCGAGCCGCTTTTTGGACACGCCGAGCTCTTCGAAGGCGGCGATCATCCCGGCGCGGCGCTCGGCGACGGTCTTCTCGCTGCCGCCCTTCTGCTGCGTCTCATGGCATTTCGCCATGGCCTGTTCAGTGAAGCTCTTCGGGAGGACGTCGAAGATCATCTCACGGAGGCGGCGCGCACCCATACTAGTATTGTTCTCCTGGATCGCCGTAGTGGATTTCAGCACCTCGGCTTTGTCGCCGGGACGTCGGTGTTCCACGATGAAAGTCGCCTCCGAGCGGATATTGCTTTCGAGATCCCAGGCGAAGGCGATCATCTCCGACTGGCCCGCATCTCGGCGGAGCTCTTTCAAGCCGAAGGTTATGTTCCCCCATGCCCTCGCGAGTTGCTTGGCGAGGTGGACGGTCGGCCCGGTGACCGCGCCGCCCTTCCTCTTGATGTTGAAGAATGCCTTGTCGGCGAGCTCGATTTTCGAGCATTCTTCGAGGGCTCGGGCGAGGGCGGCGGCTTCGTCGCGGGGGAAGGCGCGGGCCATTTGGGCGGCGGCTTGGACGTCGGCGATGGCGCGGGTCTGCTCGATCGTGGTGGCCTGCGAGGTGGCGCGGGCGACCGGCGAGACGGAGACGGATGGGACTATTTGATTATTCATTGTCGATGTATTCCTCGGTGAGGGTCTTTTCGGACCATGCGGGTAGGGGGACGACGGTCGGCTCGGGCGTGTAGCCGGGCCAGTCGTCGGTCTCGGTGCAGCGCCTCCATGTGAGGCGTGCTTTGCGGTTCATTGCGTCGGCGAGCTCGATCGCGGTCTGGTCCACGACGTAGACGCCGACGAGGTAGGGCGGGGTCTTTTCCTGCGCTATGAAAACGAAGGCCGGGTCGCGCCCGGTGAAGTGCTTCACAGCGTCCATGTACCATGCCTGCTGGCAGTGGTACCAGAAGTTGCCGAGCGACTTCGCGAATCCGGCGGGACTCGCGTCAGTGGTCGTCTTGTAGTCGATCAGGAGTGACCAGTCCGCCGTCGCGAGGTCCGGGCGTGCCCGGCAGGGGACGCCGGTGGTGGCATCCTGCCAAAACAGGGACGCTTCCCGGACAAGGTCGGTGCGCGTGATCAGCGGGCCGACCACGGGATGGTCGAGGCACGCGAGATGCATGTCCGCGACCTGCTCCCATTCCTTCGGCAGCAGGGGGGTAATCCCCGCATCGAGGAGTGAGTCACGCTCTGCGCGGGCGTCCTTCGACCGGTACGAGTCCCATTCCAGCCGTTGGACATCCGCCCCGGCGGAAAGGATCGCCGTGTGGGCCGCATGCCCAAGGTTGAACACGGGATTGTAGGAGGACGGATTGTCCTGCTGGTGCCGGAAGAGCGCCGGGGATTTGAGGATCGACCTGGCTCCCGAGGAGGAGAGTGTGGTCTTGCCCGCGTGGTACACGCGGTCGGGCATGTTTTCGACGACGCCTTCCACACCGCTCAGCGCATGCTTGGTCACGAGGTCACCTCTTCATCTTCGAACTTTTCGTTAAGCACCTTCCCGTACAGGTCAGGTGCGGAGATCCTGCACGGGATGGTCACCTCAACCCAACGTTTGGCGTGATTAATGAAAGCCTTCGCCGCAGCGGAGATCGGGTAGAGGCCACGGCTTTTGGCGTCGGCTTTCCCGCGTTTTTTCGCCTCGCTGATCAGGTCGGCGGACTCCCGCGTCTCGTCCTCGATCGGGAAATACATTTTGAAAATATCTCCGCTCACGCCGCGTCGCCGCCTTGGTCGTCCCAGATCGCGTCGCCGATCTTGTGGTACAGCTCCTCGGCGTCGCGCCAGCCGATCGGCTGGTAGCAGCCGGGAAGCCAGGTGAGCAGGATCCCGTCTGGCGCGTCGGACTCGGCTTCGGGGACGCCGCCGACGGCGGAGAGTACCGAGACGGCGAGCCGCACCGCCTCCCGCTTGGTGACCGGGAAAACGTCGGCTCCGAACCGGAACGCAACCTTCCCGTCGGGCGTTGTCTGCACGGCGGTGATCATTTTCCACGCGCCTTCTTGACGACGAAAACCATACCGAAAGAGTCAAGCTTCACCGGCGGAAGCCCTTTACTTTCAATGAAATCGCGTCCCCCGTTCGCGAAGTCCTTGACGATTTCCGAGATCGATTCCTTCGGTGCGCCCGAGCTGATCAGCGTGGCTGAAAGATCCTCAATCGAGCGCATGAGGGATAGGCGCAGGAATCCCGCGACTTCCTCTTTGGGCAGGACTTTCTTGTTTCGTGCGGCGTATTCCACGTCGCACTCGAATTTGTGCGCGACGGGGAAGATGAACTTGTCCACGAACGCTTCGATTTCTTTATTCATTTCAGTTTTCCTTTCCGAGGATGGCGGCTGTCGCGCCGCCGATAGCAATGGGGGTGAGGACGGATGCGGCCGCGAGGGCGAGCCCGAGCAGCCCGCCTTGCTCGGCGGCCGCAGTGATCAGCACGGCGAACGACGTCGCCGCAGCAACCCCGGCGAGGGGGTAGAGGACGATTTTCATGCGGCTACCTGCCTGCCACGCTCGGCAGCGTCCCACACGAGCATCGACGACGACGCGGAGCCGACGCGTCCCAGCGGGTGTGTAGCCTCGTCGGCGTCCGGGCCGAGCAGGTGCCAGTAGCCCTCAGGTCCGAACCACTTCTCGGCGATCTTCCGGGCGTAAGCCTCCGAGGAGGCCCAGATCTCGACCCAACCGTCAGGGGAGACCGTGTACGGCATCCGCGCCGTCGGCGGGACGAAAGCAATCCTGAACTTTTCCACGGTCACGCCTCCTCGACGGTCTCGAGGATGGAAACCTGCCCGCCAGGGAAGCGGGAAAGATCGACCTTGTTCGCTGGGTGCAGGTTGCACCAGCGGTCACCGTAGGTCGCGAAAGCAGTCTTCCGCGCCTCCTCTGCGTTGTCGGCGACGATCACGGCGTAGGACCTGTAGTCCTCAAAGCCGAAGAACTTGGCGTGGTCCGGCCCGAAGGTGATGATGTACTTGCTCATTTTCGTTTTCCTTATGCGTCTTGGAACGAGGCTCGCCATTCGGCGGCCTGCTCAGTGGTGATGTAAATGCGCCCGTTCCCGGCCCGCTTGGCCGAGAGAGGCGGGTAGGACTCCGAGTCGCCGGCGATACACTTGCGCACCGTCGACTCGCTGAGCCCATGCAGCTTCGCGAATTCCGCAACCGTCATGAGAAGCGGCGCGGCGGGAGTAGTGGTCATTTTCCTTCGAGATCCTTTCCTTCGAGCCACGCCTTCTCGGCGTCAGAGATCACCTGCGGGTCCCCGGGCTTGCGGATCCTGGTCACGGCCCGGTTGAGCGTCCCGGATTTCGCGGTGACCCACACCTGTGTTCCGTCGAGGTACACGCTCGGGTCGAATCCTTTCCCATAGGCGGATTCGAGGCGATCGAGAATCACTTCCTCGACGTCGCGGATCAGCGCCCACAAGATTGGGTCTGCTTTTTTGTGATCTCCCGTGTGGAGGAGAGCGGCTTGGAGCTCGCTCGTGACGTGAGCGAGTAGGTACATGAGGGCGTCGTCGGGGCGCATTAGGACGCCACCCCCTCGATCTCCGCGTCGTCGTCGATCAAGCCCCAGCGGCGGGCCGCGCGGGCGATAGCCGCCGCCCCAACCGGGGTGACCTTGAGCGTGTGGTCAACTTCGTCGCCGAATTTCGGGGCCTCATGCGCCGGGATCGGGACGAAATAGTTGGTCTTGTCCGCGTACGCCGAGTAGCGTCGTCGGAGCCGGTAGATCCCGTCCTCGTTCGGGCCGTACGTCCGCTTTTCGACATAGATCCAGCCATGCTCGAGGAGCGCCTGGCGGAGGATCGATTCGCGGAGCCCGAGGGACTTCGCGACGTTCCGCACGGTGCGGAGGTCGTCGGCGACGACGAAGCAGTCGACGTACTCCGCCTTCGCGGAGAGGGCGGCGATCTGCTCGGCGCGGGCTTCGAGTGTAGCCTGCGCTTCCAGCAGAGCTTTTGCCATGAGCTCCGGCCCGGAAAGCTCCGGCGTGGACTGGTAGCCGCCCGTGCGCCGGATCTGCGGCAACACGTCGTGCGTTATCCAACGCTGAAAGCGCCGCACGTACTCCCGCTTCCCAGCGTCGCTGACGTACCCCGCCTGACGCTGGACGATCAGCCGATACAGGCCCGGCTCGGAGATGACGGTGACCTCCTGATCGCCGCCAAGGGTACGCACGATTTGCGCCCCCTTTTCGTCATCTTCGAGGATCCGCGTCATGTCTGACGCTTTCCTATAGCCGAGGATCTGGGCGACGTCGGCGGCGACGAACCACGGCTCGCCGTCGACGTTGAGAGTACGGACTGTGGTACCCTCATATTGAAAACGGGTCACTTCAGTTCCCATTTTCGTTTTCCTTTCTGCCCTCGTCGCCATCACCGGCGGCGGGGGCGTTTTCTTCTAATGCTTGCCGCAGTGCGATGGCGAGATCCGCGACAACTCGGGACAATGCCCGCTTTTCGGCGGCGAGGTAGATCTCCTGCCGCTCGAACAGCGCACGAATCCCACGAAGACCGTTTTCTACGCCCTTTTTGCTTGCTCCGAGCCTGAGGAAGAGCTTCCCCATCCGCTTAGCGCGGAGGGCGACTTTCGTCAGCTCGATCGCCTTGGTCCGCTCTTCGTCGGTGAGCACGTCCCACGTATCTCCAGCGTCGCGTGCGGCCTTATCTTTTGCTCTCATTTCTGTTTTCCTTTCTTAGTGGTTTGTGCGCGGTGGATTCCCGCGCATTTTTCGGCTGAAAGCCGGGCGTCGTGTGCCTGGCGGGAGTCGTCCTCCGACTGCTCGACGATGAAATAGAAGTCGGATAGGAGCCGCCAGCCACGCCTGGCAAGAGATCGCGGGACTTCCTCGCCCGCGAGAACCGACCACGCTTCGAGGCGTAGATTCGCGCGGTATCGGCGCATGAGCTCAGTGGCCCGCCGACGGTCGGCGCGGCTCATCTTCAGCCAGGCGCGGCCCGCGTAGGCGGCGGCCTCTTCCCTGGCTCTCATGCGGCTTCCCCGATCTCGGTACGGCGCATGAGATCCGATGCGGTGGTGCCGAGGATGTACGCGATGCGCACAAGCTCGGCGAGGGTGAGTTCGGTGTGCTCGTGGAGCTTGCGGCTGAGGGACGCGCGGGAGATGCCCGCGCCGTCCGCCAGCTCGGCGACGGTGAGCTTTTTCCGGGCCATTTCGGCGCGGATTTCGCTCGCGATACTCATTGAGCCTCCTTTCTTGTGGTGAGTAGTGTGCTCAATTGAGCACGCCGTGTGCGAAGAAGTGTATCAGATCTGATATGGGTAACGCAACCCATTGTGTATCCGACTCAGATATGATTCACTGAGGTTATGGGAACGAAGCGGCTAGAAACCTCCCCTATAGAGGAGGATATAATCAGTCAATTTACGCGGCGCATGACCGCCGTCAGCATGAGCGTGCGCGCCCTTGCCGACTACGCGGGGATCTCGCACGGGCGAATCCGCCGCATTCTTTCCCTCGAGTCGCCAGCGACCGTCGGCGAGTTCCAATCCGTTTGCAAAGCCCTCGACCTCGCGCCCGTCGACGTTCTCAAGCTCGCCGAGTGGAGAACCGCGTAAACCAGCCTTCCCTACCGCTCTACGCCGCGAAAACCCCAAAAAACAACCCTGAACCGCCCGAAACACGCACTTCGGGCACAGAGAAGCCCGCCCCTCACACGCACGAGGAGCGGGCTTCGACTTGCTGCTAGACGGTCCCGTTTTGAATGGCGTCCGCCCATTGGATATCGACTTGCCTCTGGGCGCTGTACGCCCGGGAGTAGGCGTCCGCCTCCTCCCGCATCTTGTCGCCGACGGGATCGTCGTCGGCGAGCTTGGTCGCGTAAGAGACCGCCTGAGCGATCCGCTCGGGAGTCATCTTCACTCCACAAAGACGCTCAGTGCAGCTAATGAGGTTCGCCGGGATCTTTGTCCGGTTCTCCATGACCGGCTCGATCCCCTCCACTCGGATCATCATCCCGAGTGTGATCATCGCCCATTGGGCGTCGTTTTTCACGTAATCCATTTTCGTTTTCCTTTCAATCAGTCTCCCGCGCGCCCGTCGCGCGGGAGGATAGGCCCGGGGCCGGGGAACGATCCCGACTACGCCAACCCCGGGCGGTAGGTCACTCCGCCGACTCCGGCGTGTCCGGCGTCCACGGGGACTCGGCAGAGTCCGCCGACCACGGCGAGCGGGGATACTTGGGCGTGACCATCGCCCAAGAGGCTTCTATCTCGCGGTGGACGCGCTGCGCCTCCGCGAGGCGCTCCTCGTAGGAGCCGGTCGCCGGGAGGTGCCCAATGCACTCCCCGTCGGCGTAGAGAAGGATATGGGTGGCTTTTTCGCCGAGCGCGGCGTCATACGGCACTGCGAGTCCGAGCGCGTCCGCCGGGAAGCTGCCAAGCACCTCGCGCTCCCAGCCTGCGAGGCGCTCCTGAAGGTAGCCGGTGAGGCGCACGGCCTCAGAAAGGGTCAGGTTGTCCGCCGCCGTGCGGACTTTCAGCCCGCGATCAGACTTGATCCAGACCATTTGCATCCCATAAGGACCATTGAGATCGATTTCGATCTTGGGCGTGAACCAGTCCGCCCGTGATCGGTCAATGCCTTTGGCATCGGCGATCGCGCATCCGACTGCGGTTTCGAGGTCGGAGATCCAGTCCTCGGCCTTGTGCGCGGCGGCTTCTGCCGCCTCAGCCGCCTTGAGCGCTTCCCAAGCCCAAGGCTTGGGGTAGGGGGAGTGTTCGAGGTCGCGGGGCCGCTCGCCGCGCTTGTGTAGGTGGACGAAGTTCCCGGCGCGGAGCCGAGCCTCGCGGGCGTCGAGGTCTTCCTGGCTCTCGGAGAAGAAGTAGCCGCGCAAAGCGGGAGTGCGGCGGGGAGAGACGATGTTGTACTGGGGGAGAATTACGGAGTCCATTTGACTTCCTTCCTATGGGTCTTGGTGGAGGGCTTGTCCCTCCGTGTTGACATCTCTAGTCTATGGGTTTGCAAGTACAGCGTCAAGCCTAAAGTTATGCAGTAGTTCACACGTACGGAGTTGAGGCTTGAAGCCTACACTGCTAGACTATAGACGTCAGCGAGGGGGACGGTCCCCCACACAGACAAGAAAGGAAAACTGAAATGGAAACCTTATGGGTTGCCGACGAGATTCGCGACGCCGTGCCCGGGGCGCAAATCACCGAGCATGTTGGGCTCTACCAAGTCTGGGTCGCGTCCCGGTACGTCAACGTCTGGGACGACGGCGCGGACAAGCTTGTGTGGGAGTTGGGCGACGGGAAGCCGTCGTCGAAAACCGACGAGGAGCGAGCCGACGAGGCCGCCGCCTACCTGAACGGCTGGCGCGACGATTACGCGCCGTACAAGTCGCTTGTCGAATTCATAGAGGCGGAAATCGACCGGCAGGGGATCGACGTCGACGCGGACCTCGCGCCGCACATCTGGCGGCGCGGAGACCAGGAGCTCCACATCGACGTCGACGACCTCGCGGCGGGCGTCCACTCGACCAAGATCAAATCGTCCCGGTTTTTCCCGCCGGGCGTCCGCATGGAAGTCTACCCGGGCGGTAGACAATGGGCGAGGCAATGTGTGAACTCGCTCAAGTAGAAAAAGCCCCCTCCCATATCGGGAGGGGGTTCTTTTCTATTGGAGGCCGAGCCGGGACGCGAGCCCGTCAAGCGCGGACCGTGCCATGCCGACGTCCACGTGCTGATAGCCCGCCGTCGTGACAATCGAGGAGTGCCCGAGAATCGCTTTGATTACCTCTGGGTCCACGTGCGCCGCGAGGAGAAGCGTCGCCGTCGTGTGGCGGGCTTCGTGGAGAACGTAGTAGATCCATGGGTCCTCAGGCGTGCCCGAACCGGACTTGTGGACTCCGGCGGCGTCTTGGATAGCCCTCCACTCGCGTCGATCCTCCTCTGGGATGAGCGGGCGGCCGTCGGGCCGGTGCCACACGAGCCCGGAAGCGTCCGCCGGGCGGATAGCCTCAAGTTGTGCGCGCATCCACGGCACGATCGGCGTAGTCCTCCAGCCCGCCCTCGATTTCGGGCGGACCAGATGCCATGCGCCGTGGAGCTGCCGAGTCTCATAGCCTGCTGGGACGCGAAAAGCCCCCGCCTCCCGGTCCGTGTACTTGAGCTTTTGCAGCTGCCAGGCGACCGTGATCGTCCCGGCATCAAGGTCTACGCACTCCCATGTGAGGCCGAGCGTTTCGCCCTGCCGCTGCCCCTGCAACAGGGCGGCGACCCATCGGGAGGCGTCCGGGCGGGCGCGCACGACGTCGAGGATTCGCATGGCGTCCTCGAACGGGATCGCGCACCGGGCGGTGACGGCGTTTTTCGGGGCGGGGGCGAGGAGCGCCCGCTGGGGCACGTCGTGTCCCTCCACGATGGCGTCTCGGAGTATTTTCGCGAGGAGCCGCTGCGCCTGCCCCTGCGACGTCGACGAGCGTCCGGCGGCGTCCATCGCGCCGGTGAGGGCGCGCATGTCCTGCGGGCCGAGCTGGGCGAGTCGTCGGCGTCCGACCGTCGGGATGATCCATGTGCGCACGGTAGCCGCGTACGCTTTGTACGTGGACGGTTTCATGGATTTCTCGCCGCGTGCGAGCCATTCGGTTGCCCATGAGGCGACGGTGGCTCCGGCGCGCACGCCGTCGGGCGCTGCGCCTTCCTTCGCGAGCTGTTTCCGCTTGACGGTCAGCTTGTCCCAGCAGCGCTGTTTGTTTTTGTCGGTGACGGTGATGCGGCGGCGGGTGCCGCGCGCGGTCCATCCGGCTTCGAGGACGCCGACCCATCGGTCGTCGCTTGTGCGGTGGTAGAAGCTGCCCTCGCCGTGGGGCAGTTGGTATTTGGGGCGAGCCATTCCCATGGTCCTTTCTTTTAGCCATTCTTTTAGCCATTGCGGGCGTGTTCCCAGCGTACCACCACGGCTTTTCGCAATGCCAAAAGCGTCATCTTTTGGCGGTATTCTGCGGGTTTACGCGACTCCAGTCTACCGCATGGCGTTATCAACCCGATGTCCCTAGGATGGTGAGCGAGTTCTCTCTCCTATCCCATCGACTTTCGCGCACGCTCGCGGTTTGCATCTCGAACGTTTCGGCTCTTGCTACGGACGCGAAAGGGGCCGTTTTTAGCCAGTCTTTTAGCCAAACTGCACGAAAGCGGTACACGATTGCGCTGGCGGTAGTGTGGGGGTAGTGCTGGGGTTTTTCGCAACGGCGTGATGCGCGTCACTTTTCGCCACAAGGGTTTGACGTATGCGCATCACGCCTGTAGACTAGAAGCGTCAGCGAGGGGGACGGTCCCCCAGCAAGACAGAAAGGACTGATCCAAATGGAAACCAAAGAACTCATCGAAGAAATCCAGGTAGCAGTGTCTCTCAAGGACTACCTCGACAGATACACGAAGACCGAAGGGAATACGGTGGTTTCAAACCACCAGCGCTTCGTGGAAGTCACAGAAGACCGCGAAGGAAACCTCCGCATCGTCCCCGGAATCGCCTGGCCCAACGACTCGGGTCGCACAGTCCTCGACTACGAGGGCATGAAAATCATCCCCTCCAGTGCAGAATCCGACAACTACGATGAGGCAATCGTCGACCACTTCGCCGATTACCTTCTCAGCTGGCAGGAAGACTTCGACTTCCCCCGAGAAATTCTCGACGATATCTACGAAAGGGTGGAAGTTGAATTCCCCGAAGCCGAGATCGAGGAAACCGAAATCTTCGCCGACGAAGACGGGTCCGCCAAGGGAATCGAAGTCGGAGGATTCGGCGTGTCGATCGACTTCCAGGATTTCGAAGGTGCGGGATTCTATTTCATCTCCACCTACTACCGCGAGGACGGGGAGCCCGCCCCCTACTTCCATCAAAATTTCCAGGATTCCCTCGAAGGGAACGAGCTTGCCGACGATCAAAGGAAGTCTGATCTCGCCGCAAAGTACGCTAACTGGTTGATCGGCGAGATCCGCGCCGCAACCGAGTAAACGAAGGAAGCGGGGGAGCCCTAGGGCTCCCCCGCACTACAGAAAGGAATCGAAATGACAGGTGCCACGCTGGCGTTCCGGCGGCGGGCGATGGGCATCCCTAAAGGCCACGTCGCCGCTCGGCTCGGCGTGTCGAAGGACACGCTCGCCGACTGGGAGGCTGGGCGCGTCCCCGTCCCCGACGACGCCGCCGAGTCTGTCACCAAATGGTGGCGGCGGTTCGTCGACCGGGTAATGTCCGGGATTGACGGGACGCTCGAACTTCTCTTCGAAGAGGGCGAGGAAGCGTGCGATGGCGTGACCATCCACGCCTACCGCACGCCCGAAGCGCACGCTGCGGACAACGGCGACGGCGAGACGCTTTATGAGCATTCCGCCGTCGTTGCGGCTATCATCACCGGGCTAGCGATGCACGACGTCGCCGTCCGGGCCGAATGGAAGGAGAATATTAAATGAGCGATGCTGCCGCGCTCGCGGACGCCGCCGCGGACTACAAGGATGCGCAGAAAGCCGCCGACGACGCCAAAGCCAAGCTCGCGCTACGCGTTCAGCGTGCATGGCAGAGCGGGAAGACGGCGACGGAGATCGCCGAAGCGACCGGCGTCCACCGGCTCACCATCGGCAAATGGGTGGCCGGGCTCCGAAGCGAAGAGGGGATCTCGGAGACCGACGTCGCGCAGCTCGTCGGCGTCGTCGATCGTCCGGCGGAGTGGTCGGCGCTCGTGCGGCTGCTTGTCGATCGGCACCGTGGCGTGTCGATCGCTGACTGTTCGCGCGCGTCTGGGATCTCCGTGGAGGCTGGGTACG
>ERZ773073.144-NODE-144-length-41210-cov-4.540299_pt1 | contig 41210 bp, 45 predicted proteins | sample MGYA00580616_ERZ773073 | MGnify/ENA primary metagenome ERZ773073 (study PRJEB29015, sample SAMEA2737960) | human oral metagenome | biome: human oral; feature: human-associated habitat; material: dental | place: China | collected 2131 ...
GTTGACGAGGGTATAGGTGCAGAATACTCCTCTCCATTATGGGATAAATCGATGATTGATATTGAGAACATGAAATGTATAGTTGAACAAGAAATTAAAAAACGTCATTTTGAAAGCTTACATTATGTTTTATTTGACGAAACTAAACGTCTTCCTTGGGCATTTCATCTTTATCAGAAAAATGGAAAATTTTATGTTGATGGTCGAGATGATCGATCATATATAGTTGGACATAGCAAAGAGTACGATGATTTTGAAAGTGCAAAGGAAGATTTTTTTGAAAAATTAGAACTTGTTATAGAATCTAATAAACTGAATATACAGTTAGGATTATCACCAGAATATCCATCACCGTTATGGGATGAAAAAGAGGAACACTAGTAGATGAGAGATGAAGCCAAAGAACGTTTAGAACTGATATCAACCATTCAAGATTTAGGTTACGAGAGTTTAAGATATTCTATTTTTAATGAACACAGACCTTCTGAGTGGGAAACTAGAATAGAATATAATCCAGAATTGGAATTGTATGAAGTTTACTCAACGATGGATCGAGCAAGTGCAGGAGGTATTTTTAAGTTTAAAACATTTGAAGAAGCAAAAGAAAAATTTATCCATAATCTGAAGCTAACAGTTTTTATAAATAAAACGTCTGTAGAAAATGGAGAAGTTCCTGAATATTCCTCTCCATTATGGGATAAAATCGATGGTTGATATTGAGAACATGAAATATATAGTTGAACAAGAAATGAAAAAACATCATTTTGAGAGCATACATTATGTTTTATTCGACGAAACAAAACGTCTTCCTTGGGCGTTTCACTTATTCTATAGAGATGGAAAGTTTATGATTAACAGTCGAGATGACAGATCATATGTAATTGGGAATACGGTTGAATTTAACAGTTTTGAGGAAGCCAAGGCGGACTTTATAAACACGTTAGAAAATTATGTTGAAATGAATATACAAGGCAAAGAGTTAGGATTTACACCAGATTATCCTTCGCCGCTATGGGATGATGCCACAGAATAATAAATAGTTCCTTCCTTTGAAAAGGAGAATAATCCAAGTTAAGGAAACTAGGATACATTTTTATTTAAGAAGTATAGAGGAGCTTCAACTTGGTTTTTGCATCAATGTTGTTAATTCCTAATTGAATGGAGGCGTACAATGATTAATAATAGTGATTTTGGTGGTTTTATTGTTTCGAATAATATTCTTAAGGGCAAGCCAATTCGATATACTTTTCGTGATCAATCTATAACCCCACCATTGAATGGATGGAATCTATTATCCATTGAAGATGATGAAGAGTATCTTTCAGATGCAGCCAATTTCAAAATTCTAGGAGCTGATTCAATTTATGAGATTGCTCCAGTGATGCTAGAGATTTTCGAAGCACCGTATGGCACAGATTTATGTTGGCTATATGAAGAGGGTGTTCATGTTGGCTTTTACGATTTAGTCGAAGAGAGAGAAACTACGATAGAAGAGATTTTATCTTCAGCAAATTAAATAGACTATCCCAAACTCAAGCTGGCAGAATCGCTGTTGGCTTGAGTTTTTTTATTCAAAAAATTTTTTTAAACTTTCTTGTTGACATTTGTAGATTACTTGTGTAAACTAACGATGTAAATTACAAATGTAAACGAAAGCGGTGAAAGTAATGAGCAAACAAAAAGAGTACATTATTGAAGGAATGAGTTGTGCTTCATGTGCCATGACGATCGAGAATGCCGTCAGCAAAATTCCAGGCGTTGCTAAAGCTAGCGTCAACTTGGCAACCGAGATCATGACTGTTGAAGCAAACGATAGCGTGACCCCTGAAGACATCGCCAAAGTGGTCGATGGTGTGGGATACGGCGCTCGCCCTCGTGGCAAATCAGTGGAAGAAGAACTCGAAGAAAAGAACGAAAAGAAAGAAGCGCACTTAAGAGAAATGAAGCGAAACCTAACCATTTCAGCGATTTTCACCGTGCCACTTCTCTTTATCGCAATGGCGGATATGGTTGGAATTCCAATGCCAGCCTTTCTAAGCCCAATGCAAAGTCCAGTTAGCTACGCGTTGATTCAATTGGCGCTCGTTCTCCCAATTATCTGGCTCGGACGTCGTTTCTTCGTGGATGGATTTAAGGCCTTGTCTAAAGGACATCCGAACATGGACAGCTTAGTCGCACTTGGAACAAGCGCTGCGTTCCTGTATAGCCTTTACGGAACGTACCACGTATTAGAAGGCCATGCGCATTTTGCGATGAACCTTTACTACGAATCAGCCGGCGTTATTTTAACCTTAATCACACTTGGAAAATACTTCGAAGACGTGTCAAAAGGGAAAACATCCATGGCGATTCAAACGCTCGTAGGCCTTGCTCCTAAAATGGCGACGGTTTTACGCGACGGACAAGAAGTAGCAGTTCCTGTAGAAGAAGTGCAAGTGGGCGACCTCATTCGTGTCAAACCGGGTGAAAAAGTTCCAGTCGATGGCGTCGTGACAGAAGGAAACTCAACCGTTGACGAATCGATGTTAACAGGGGAAAGTATTCCAGTATCGAAATCAGTTGGCGATGAAGTGATTGGGGCAAGTTTAAACAAGACAGGTTCCTTCATTCTAAAAGCAACAAAAATCGGGAAAGACACAGCTCTCTCTCAAATCATTCAGTTAGTCGAACAAGCACAAGGATCAAAAGCACCGATTGCCAAACTGGCCGACAAGGTTTCTGGAGTATTCGTTCCAATCGTAATCGCCTTGGCTCTTGTTTCTGGACTTGCTTGGTATTTCCTTGGACAAGAATCATGGGTATTTGCCCTCACGATTACCATCTCAGTGCTCGTTATCGCCTGCCCATGTGCATTAGGACTTGCGACACCAACTGCTATCATGGTTGGGACTGGTAAAGGGGCCGAAAACGGAATCCTTTTGAAGAGTGGGGAAGCGTTGGAAGAAGCCAACCACGTGAATATGGTTGTTTTCGACAAAACAGGTACGATTACAAACGGGACTCCTGTTGTCACAGATGTGGTCACTGCCGATTCTACCGATGCAGATGCCCTCATTCGCCTAGCTGCCAGCCTTGAAGTAGCGTCCGAACACCCTCTTGGCGAAGCGATTGTTGCCAAAGCCAAAGAACAAGGGGCTGCGTTTGATGAAGTGACGAACTTCGAAGCCGTTCCTGGTTTTGGGATTAAAGGCCACGTTGGTGAAACGCTCGTCTTCCTCGGAAACGAAAAATGGATGCGTGAAAATGGTCTTGCTAATGTTGAGATGAACGACAAAGCCAATCATTTTGCCGAACAAGGAAAAACACCGCTCTATATCGGCTATAACGATGCCGTACAAGGGCTGATTGTTGTAGCGGATACTGTTAAAGAAAGCAGCGCGCGTGCCATCCAAACCCTACATGAAATGGGCATTCAAGTCGCTATGATGACAGGGGACCACGAACGAACGGCGCAAGCGATTGCTTCCGAAGTGGGGATTGACCGCGTATTTAGTGAAGTTTTACCGCAAGATAAGGCTAATTATGTCTCAAAATTACAAGAAGAAGGCTATATTGTGGCGATGGTGGGGGACGGTATCAATGACGCCCCAGCGCTTGCACAAGCACAAGTTGGTATCGCAATCGGTACAGGAACAGACGTAGCCATCGAATCTGCAGACGCCGTCTTAATGAAGAGTGACTTGATGGATGTACCAGCGATGTTAAAACTTAGCCGCGCTACCATCCGTAATATTAAAGAAAATCTATTTTGGGCCTTTGCCTACAACATTATCGGAATTCCATTTGCGATGGGAGTTCTTCACCTCTTTGGCGGACCACTCCTCAACCCAATGATTGCTGGAGCCGCAATGAGCTTCAGTTCCGTATCCGTTGTCCTCAACGCCCTAAGATTAAAACGATGGAAAGCATAACAATAAAGGAGAGATTTTTTATGAAAAAAGAATATAATTTAGAAGGAATCAAATGCGCAGGATGTGCCAACACAGTGAAAGAACGCTTCTCAAACGTCCCAGGCGTCACAAACGTTGAAGTGAGCCTAGAAACAAAAGTAGCCACAGTTGAAGGAGACGCAAGCGTTGACGCATTACAAGCATCCCTCGAAGGCACAAAATACAGCATTCAAAAGTAAAAAAGTTTAGACCGCTTGAACGATATACCGAACCATTCTACTATAGATTTTTTATCACAGGTGCAGTAATATGAAGATAGAACAAAAGGAGGAATTTCTATGATTATTACTACAACGCAAATTGTCGAAGGGTATCAAATAGTTGAGTATAAATCAATTGTTTTTGGTGAAGTGGTAGCAGGTGTTGACGTTGTAAAAGATATCGCAGCAGGACTAAGAAATTTCTTTGGAGGCCGTTCTAGAGCTTATGAAGGAGAACTTTCAGAAGCCAGAGAAGAAGCTCTACAAGAAATGGAAGAAAGAGCTGCAAAAATCGGAGCGAATGCTGTAGTAGGTGTAAAAATGGACTATGAGTATATGGATGGCATGATTATGGTCACCTGTAGCGGAACCGCAGTCGTTATTGAAGAATTGTAAAAATTAAGAAAGCTAGGCAGATAGCCTAGCTTTCTTTTTTGTTGACCCCGTTGCATCTCATGGTTAGTAGAAGAAATAAAATAGAGCGTTGCTTACAACACCCAGTGTGGTTTCGAAGAACCTACTCCCGTCTAAGTGCCTGCTTCGTCTATCACCTTTCCTCTAAAATCCATGGTTAGAAGAAGTAAAAGAAGTAGAGCGTTGCGAAAAACACTTAGTGTGGTTTCGAAGAACCTTGCGGATTCTATAGTAATAGTGATGGGAGTTTGCATTAAAATGAATTAGGGGACGTAGGAATAACATTCCGTACGTCCCCTTTGAGGCTTTAAAGGCGAGAGACTTTAGACTCGAGCCGGTGCCTCATCACTATTACTATGAAGATATCCGCAAGGATTTAAAGAAACCACAGCGGCCATCAGGTGTTTAAGAGCAACGCTCTTTACTTATAAGGTAATTATTTTACTTCTGCACGATCTAACCATGGAGTTGCAGTTTCATCTAGAACAACGTTAAGGTCCTCGATATTCTTACGTCCTTGGTTTGCCAACCACGCACGACCAGCTTCTTCTCCTTCAGACGCAAACACAGCTACAGAATCTTTCCATGTTGCACGACCACATAACACACCATTGAAAGTAGAACCAGCTTCTTTCGCAAAGCGTAGCGTTTCTTGGAATAACTCAGCAGAAACACCAGCACTTAAGAAGATGAATGGTAAGTGAGTGATTTCAGATTGTTCTTTGAATAAACGTAACGCTTCTTCGCGAGTATAAACAGGTTCAACGCCTTCTTTAGTGAAGCCTTCTACGAAGTTCATGTTTACTGGAACTTCCACTTTTAATACGTCAACGTTGTAACGTGGGTCAGAGAAGACTTTCATTGCGTCGTTTACTTTATGAGGTTTAACTTTAGCGTATGCAGCTGATTTCACATCGTCGTCACTTGCTTCGTAAGAAACGATTTCTAAGAAGAACGGAATATCTTCTGCCACGCATTCGCTACCAACACGTTCTACCCATGCATGTTTGATGTCGTTGATGGCTGGATCTTCGTCAATATCATAGTATAAAAGAACTTTCACAGCGTCAGCGCCTAATTCTTTAATACGTTTTGCAGACCAGATTGGAAGTAAGTCTGGTAAACGGCCGATTTCAGTTGCATCGTAACCAGTTTTTTCGTAAGAGATTAAAAGTCCGCAGTCTTCGTGGCGTAATTTTGCAGCTGGAAGACCATATTCTGGATCTAAAAGAATTGAAGAAGAGAATTTTGTTAATTCTTCAGAGATTAATTCTTTGAAGCGGATGATACCTTCGTCACCTTTTACATTTGGGTTTCCTGCAGCAATCATTTTTTTCAATGAACCACGTTGGTCAATCGCTAAAGCACCGATGACATGGTTTTTGTTTGAAAGTTTTACTAAGTGATCATATTTTCCTTTTGTTAATACTAATTTTGACATAATAACACTCCTTCAGTTGTTTTAATTTTTTAAGCTTCGAAATAAGGCTTACCGTCTAAGTAAGTCGCTTTGAGTTGTAACTCATCGTCTAATACGATGAAGTCCGCTGCGTACCCTGGGTCGATGCGTCCGCAAACGTCGTCGATACCGACTGATTTTGCAGGAACAAGGTTGGCCATTGTAATAGCTTCGTGTGGAGTTGCAATTCCCCATTTCACAACATTTTGAACTCCTTGGATGAGTTCCAAGATACTTCCAGCAAGGCTACCGCCGTCCCTCAAGCGAGCCGTACCATCTTTTACGATAACAGGGAATTCTCCAAGCATCGATTCGCATTCGCCCATACCGCCCGCTCGCATGCAGTCTGTAATAAGGGCTACATGGTCGTGACCGCAACATTTCATGACGATACTTGCGCTCACTGGGTGGACGTGGTGACCGTCACAGATGAGTTCGTCGAATACGTTTGGCAATGTAAGTGCCGCGCCGACAACACCTGGTTCGCGGTGATGTAAGCCGCGCATTCCGTTGTATGTGTGAACGAAGATGTTCGCGCCAGCTTCAACGGCGTTTTTACAATCTTCGTAAGTTGCATCTGTATGCGCAAGAGCGACATAGATGTCTTTTGTTTTCGCGTGTTTGATGAAATCAACGGCCCCGTCACGTTCAGGTGCAATCGCGATTTTCTTCACCCAACCGCCAGCGCGTTCTTGCCATTCATCCAAGATTTCAGATTTAGGGTCGCCCATGTATTTAGGGTTTTGCGCGCCTTTGTATTTTTCACAGAAGAATGGACCTTCTAGGAAAAGCCCTCTGATTTTAGCGCCGCCAAGTGTAGTTGCGTTATCGCCGACAGTTTGGCAGACATCCGCTAATAATTCGCGTGATGCGGTTAAGGTTGTTGGTAAGTAAGAAGTAACTCCGCATGAAGGAAGTCCTTCTGAAATGGTACGAAGTGCTTCTACGTCGTTATCCATAACGTCAGCGCCTTTGAATCCGTGAATATGTGTATCCACAAGACCTGGAGCAATTTGATAGTTGCCGTAGTCGATGATTGTTGCGCTGCTTTCTGGTTTTTCGCTTTGAAAGGCTCCGAAAGTTCCATTGTCTAAGATCGGTAAGTACCCTGGACCTTTCACTTCGTCTTCAAAATAAAATGCTTTGGCATAAATATAAGTTGTCATAGGATCATCTCTTTTCAATAAAGTTATTTATGCTTCTAATGGGTGAATCGTTACTCCTTTAACGACACGGTTCACAGTCCCTGTTGGTGAAGGAGTGTCTGGTTTATTTCCAACTTTGATCGAAGAAAGTAGAGAAACGGTTTGTCCAAATACCGCAAATGGAAGTGCAAGGTAAGCATCTGGAACGAAACGATATTCTTTATCGAAGCTGAAAGATAGACCTTCAAAGTCGCTTTCTACATCCACTCCAACCGCAAGAACAAGGCGTGCAATTTGGTCGCCATGTAATTCGTTTAAGATGTCGATGTCGTATTGACGCGTATAGTCGTCGTTCGATACGAATACGAAGGCTAGAGAAGAGCCGTTTACAAATGATTTAGGACCGTGACGGAATCCCATTGAAGAGTCGAACGCTGTCGCGATTTGTCCAGCAGTCAATTCAAGAATCTTCAATTGAACTTCGCGAGCAAGGCCGCTTAGAGAGCCAGAACCTAAGTAAATCACACGGTTGTAGTCTAAGTTCACGTAATGTTGAATCACGTCTTCACGTTCGAGGACGCTTGACCCCATTTGACGGATGGCTTTCACGAAGCCTTCTTTTTCTTCAAGTGAATGAGCTTCGTCGAATACAAGAAGTGCTGTAAGAGTCATACATGTGAAGCTTCCTGTCATCGCAAAACCAGCGTCGTTAGAGCGATCTGGCATCATTAAGAGTAAGTTGTTTGTGTCGTCTTTAGCAGCAATGGCTAATTTTCCTTCTGGCGCACAAGTAATCGTGATTTGATAGAAGTCGTGCACGATTTGTTGGCCAAGTTGCACACTGGCAAGACTTTCTGGTGAGTTCCCGCTACGTGCAAATGAAACAAGCACTGTAGGAATTTCTGCTTTGAAGTAGTCATGTGGATTACTTACAAGGTTTGTTGTTCCTACTGATTGGAAATCAAAACGGTCTTCATTTCCTGTACGTTTTAAGTAAGGAAGAATGGTATCTCCCACATATTGTGATGTACCCGCACCTGCGAAAATCACGCGTAGTTTTCCTTCTGGTAAACGGTCTAAGAAAGCAGTGATGCGTTCTAAGTTTGCTTTGTAGTAATCAAAAGCTTCTTTCCACAATTCTGGTTGTTGGCGAATTTCGCGCGTTGTAATTTCTGCAGATAACGCTTCTAATTGACTAGTTGAAAATTGAAACATAATACCCTCCAAATATTTTTTTAGTTGTTTGTGCGATAGTGTCTTACTTTGTAGAAGAATTGGTCGCTTCTGGCAACACTAATCGTATATTCGATGATGCGATTTTCATGATTTAATGTGGTTCGCATAAACCGTAAACAAGCGCTGTGCGGATCCACATCCAAGACTTCCGCTTCTTCCGGCGAGAGAATGCTTGCTGAGAATTCTTCGTCGGCGTAGTGGATTTGCTGATGAAAATCATTTGCAAACACTTCATATAAAGATTGGCCTTCTAACTGCGTCTTCGTTAAGGTTTTGAAGACGTCGTATGGTAAGAAAGTTGTTTCTTTCATGAGTGGAATGCCATCTGCATACCGAATGCGTTTCAGACGAAAGAGCTTGTCACCCGCTTCGATTCCAACGAGTGGAGCGATAAATTCATCGGCTTCGTAACAATCCAGCGAAGTAATTTTCGTGGACGGGACTTTGCCGAGTTCCTTCATCTGTTCCGTGAAACTGTAGCCTTCCAGCAAGTTTTGGCGTTCTTTCCATTGCGTTGAAATGAACGTGCCTTTTCCATGACGCTTATAAATATATCCAAGCGTCTCCAATTCCTTCAACGCTGTTCGAACGGTGGTGCGGCTAACATTATAGACTTTTGTAATTTCGCGCTCCGAAAGCATTTTTTCGTGTGCTTTTCCTTTGGTCTTAATGAAGTCAATCAACGCTAGACTCAGTGTTGAGTAGAGTGGAGAAGGTTTGGCTACCATATCGGTTCCTCCTTTCGTAAAAAACTCTTCTACAACTGGTCACTACCAGTTAATACCATTGTAAGTTTTTTTAGCGCTTTCGTCAATAGCGTTTTCATAAAAAGGCGGGGGATTACGAGGAGTTTCAATTAAATATTGGGAGATGAAATAAAAATACCAGGAGAGAATATTTTTGTGCTTTCTTTCCTGGCGATAGGGTTATCCTGCTAAATGACTATTTAATACTTCTTCAAGTTGTTCAGCAGTTGTAGCGCCTAATAAAGCTTCTTTTACATCGGCTTTCATGAGCATTCGAGCTACGGTTGCTAATAATTTAAGGTGAGTTGTTCCTGCTTCGCCATCTGGAATTAATAAGCTGAAGATGAATGAAGTTGGTTTTCCATCCATGCTGTTCCAGTCAATTCCATCACTAAGACGAACAATGACGATTTTTGGAGTTGTGATGGCACTTGATTTTGCATGTGGAATCGCGAAGCCGTCCATCATTCCTGTTGTCCCTTGTTGTTCACGTTCTACAAGTCCGTTATACACGGCATTTTCGTCTGCTGAAATGCCTATTGCTACAGCTTTTTGTGCGATGAAGTGAAACACTTCTTCTTGAGAAGTAAGATTTTCATTTAAGAAAATAGAGTCTTTACTAATTAACATTTTCAACCTCCTAAGGTCTTTCTAAAACAATCATCGATTATTCAGAAAGTGGTTTACGAGTTGCTCCAAGAACAACACCGCCGACAACAGAACCAATCGCAATCGCTAATACCCATAAGAATGGATGTGTTACAACTGGTAATACTAGGAAACCACCGTGAGGAGCAGGTACTTGTACGCCGAAAAGGTAAGTTACAATTGCAGCGATTGAAGAACCTAACATCATTGAAGGCATTGCGCGAAGTGGATCTTTGGCAACGAAAGGAATAGCCCCTTCAGTAATGTGAGTTGAACCTAAGATGAAGTTTACTAAACCAGCATTACGTTCGTTTGTATCGAAGCGGTTTTTGAATAATAATACGGCAACAGTTGTGATGAGTGGAGGAGCGATACATGCTGCAGAAACCCCAGCCATAAATGCTGTATTTCCTTCACCAAGAAGAACGGTACCTGTAACGTAGGCCGCTTTGTTTACTGGGCCACCCATATCGAAGGCACACATACATCCGATAACAAGACCAAGAAGAATAGGATTTGAATCTTGGAATCCTTTTAGGAAGTCCATTAATGATTGGTTAATGCCAGCCATTGGACTTACAATAACGCTCATAAATAAACCAGTAATGAGTACACCTAATAATGGATATAAGAAAATAGCTTTAAGACCATCTAATGTTTTAGGAAGTCCTTTAAATAATTTTTCCAAGAATACAACTAAGTAACCTGCGAAGAAACCGCCGACAATACCGCCAAGGAATCCTGCGCCACCGTTACTTGCCATTAAACCTGCGACAAAACCGCTCACTAACGCTGGACGGTTACCAATACTTTGTGCAATGTAGGCTGCTAGAACTGGAGTCATTAAGCCCATTGCTAAACCACCAATTTCTTTTAATTGAGCAGAAAAGGCATTATATGATTCGTGATTTGGATCGAATGAATAAATTCCGAATACGGCAAATGAAATCGCGATAAGCACCCCACCACCAACAACGAATGGAAGCATGTGAGATACACCGTTCATCAAGTGTTTGTAGATTTCACGACCGATAGAGCTTTTACCATTATTTGAAGTTTGTGGAGCTTCAGAAGGAGCAGAAGCGGAGTCTCCAGAATGGTATTTCACGACACCTTCTCCGCGAAGAGCTTGTGCCACTAATTCGTCGGCATTTTTGATTCCTTGTCCAACTGAAACGTCGATAATCTTTTTATCAACGAAACGTTGTGGCTGAACATCTTTATCGGCAGCGATAATTACTGCTTTTGCATTTGCAATTTCTTCTGGAGTAAATTCATTTTCAATACCGATTTGTCCGTGTGTTTCAACTTTAATGGTTACTCCTGCTTTTTTAGCTGCTTGCTCAAGCGCTTCTTGTGCCATGTAAGTGTGCGCAATCCCTGTCGGACACCCAGTGGCAGCGATAATATCATATTTTGTCATTGTATTTCCTCCTTTATTGTTTCCGAGTTAGGATACTCGTTTGATTTGTTGCATTAATGTAGGAACGTCCGAGAAGTCTGTTAAACCAGGTCTGAAGGCGGTTGAGCTTCCCGCTGCGACGGCTTTGATGAGTGCTTCTTCATCGGATAAACCTTGTAACTTGCTTCCCACGAAGGTAGCAAGAAGTGTATCTCCTGCACAGGCAGTATTGACTACTTCACCTTTTGGCGCTGTTACTTGAATCGTCTCTGCCGGTGTAAAGAGGATTGCTCCTTTTTCTCCTAGAGAAACTAATACATTTTGAGCACCTCGCTCGAGGAGTTTACGACCACACTCCTTAATTTTTTCGAGGCTTATATCCTTCAAACCAAACCATTCAGCTAATTCTTCATCATTTGGTTTGATGAGATATGGTTTGTAACCCAATAGTTCCGGTACAAAATGAGCGGAAGTGTCGAGAATAAACTTAAAGCCACGTTTCTCGGACGCTTTTGCAATTTTCTCGTAAGTGGCCCGCGTAATCCCTTCAGGATGACTTCCAGAAACAAACAAAATATCGTCGGCGTTCATGTTTTCCACAATGGCGAGAAGGGATGCTTCTTGTTCCGGCGTAACACTTGGGCCTTGGTTAACGAGTTTGAATTCTTCGTTTGTGGCCACAACTTGCGTGAACACATTGATACGAGTAATTCCGTCGACCGTGACGAATTGTGTTTGGATGCCTGCCTTTTGCAGTTCTTCCTCGATGAATTGGCCAGTAAAACCTGCTTTAAAACCAGTGGCGGTGCTATCAATTCCGAGTTCTTTTAAGATGAAGCTGACATTTACGCCTTTTCCATTTGGCATGTAAACAGCCTCGTCGGTTCGGTTCACTTCAGACGGCAACATTTGCGCGGTTTTAATGAACAAATCGATGGCTAAATTCATCGTACAAGTATAAATCATCATTTCACCTCCAAGCTTTTTTTGTTATACTTATTATTACATACGTCAGGTTGTAAATGTTTTCTAAAATGAGGTTAACATTTGTAAATCTTTACAAAATGGAGGAGTTCGCATGTTTAACACGCAAGGTTTAACGAATACAGAGAAATATTTACTCGCTTATATCGAGGAACATCTAGAAGAGATTCCTTCTATTTCCATTGTGAAGTTGAGTCAGGATGCAAATGTTTCTACTGCGTCTATAGTGCGAACCATGAAGAAACTAGGATATGACGGATTTACAAGTTTTAAACATGATTTAAAGAAACAATACCGTTTTACAAAGGAAGAGTTATCAACCTTCAACAGTTTGGAAGCTGTTGATCAAAAAATTCAAGCGGTTGTCGTGAAAAATGAACAAGAAGTTCGAAGAACCATTGAGCAACTAGATAGTAAGACGATTGAGGATGCTGTACAGGCGATTTATGGGGCCCAGCGAGTTTATTTATTTTCTCGTGGCCTCAGCGAAATGATTGCCAGCGAAATGGAAATTAAATTACACCTTTTAGAACGTACTTGTGAACAGTATGTAGATCCAAATATTATCCGAACAATTAGTCACAGGTTAAAAGCCCAAGATGTGGCGATTATTATTTCATTGAACGGACATACAGAAGAGTTAGTGGAAGCTGCGAGAGTATGTCAACAAAATGAAGTGCCTGTTATTTTACTGACCGCAAACGGAGCGAGTCCTCTGGCAAGGCTCAGTGATATCACGTTTGTTGGCTATAAGTCTGACAGTTCGTATTTCCCAGACTATGAAGTACGTTCGCGCCTGCCGCTACAAGTTATCAGTCGAATTTTACTCGATGCATACGCTATACGGGTTGCCGGCCAAAAATAATTTACATTAAAGGCGGATACTGATACGATAGAAAGGCAAAGAAAGGATGGCCGACATGGAAGGAAATAAAGTACAAAATTATAAGAGCTGTTTTGATATTATTGGTCCGATTATGGTGGGCCCTTCTTCTTCACATACTGCTGGAGCGATTGCGATTGGTGCTCTTGCGAGACAATTATTCGGTGGCACACCAAAGAATGTGAGATGCGACTATTATGAGTCATTCTCTGAAACGCATAAGGGACATGGAACGGATTTTGCAATTATTAGTGGAATCTTAGGCTTTGCGACAGATGATGTTCGCGTGCCGCGTGCCGTTGAGATTGCGGTATCCGAAGGGATGCATATTGAATTTGTCGAGCGAAAAGAACCAAGCCCTGTGAATCACGCCAATACTGCAGATTTGACCTTGAGCGATGAGAAACGTACGATTCGCCTTATTGGGACCTCTGTTGGTGGTGGAGCAGTGGAAGTGAAGTACATCGAGGTGGATGGCTTTAAGATGGATTTATCAGGTCCGCTTCCGGTTTTACTTGAAGTAGTTTCTCTTGGGGAAATGCCTGTTCTCTACAATTTACTACACGAACATGGCGTTACCATTTCAAAACAACGAGTGGAAATGACAGAAGATAGCCAAATGATGGGATATGAGCTTGTTGATTTATTATCCCCAGAATTAAAAGAACAAATACAAACATTAAGAAAAACGCATAACATCTATATGTTTGCGTGATGATAAGGAAGGAAGTTTGCAATGTTTTCGACCATTAAAGAATTGGTAGCATTAGCAACAGAACAAAAGAAGCCCATTTCGGAAATCATGATTGAACAGGAAATGGAAATGACCCAGCAAAGTCGTGAGTATATCTGGGAGAAAATGGAAAAAAACTTACAAACGATGAAGAACGCCGTTGAACGAAGCGTGGAAGGAGAGGGCGTGTTCTCTCCAACAGGCTTAACGGGTGGCGACGCGTTAAAGATGAAGAAATATCGTGAACGTGGGAAAACATTGTCGGGAGATAGTATTCTAGCGGGGGTACAATACGCGCTTGGGACAAATGAAGTTAATGCTGCAATGGGGCTTGTGTGTGCGACTCCAACAGCAGGAGCGAGTGGAACCTTACCTGGCGTTGTGTTCTCGATTGCCGATACAATGAACTTGAACCATGAACAACAAGTTCGTTTCCTCTTTACTTCGGCAGCCTTTGGGATGGTCGTGGCCAATAACGCGATGATTGCCGGGGCGACAGGTGGATGCCAAGCCGAAGTCGGAAGTGCCAGTGCGATGGCCGCAGCCGCAGCCGTTGAAGCAGCCGGTGGAACCCCGCAAGAGAGTTCTGAAGCCTTTGCGACAGCGCTTGGGAATTTATTAGGACTTGTCTGTGACCCTGTAGCCGGTCTTGTAGAAGTGCCGTGCGTGAAGCGAAATGCGATTGGCGCGGGAAATGCATTGATTGCCGCAGATATGGCACTTGCAGGCATTACAAACGTGATTCCAGCCGATGAAACTATTGAAGCGATGCGCAGTATCGGGGTAAGAATGCCACGAGAACTCCGTGAAACGGGACTCGGTGGATTGGCAGGCACAAGAACAGGTGTCGCGATTAAGATGCGCATTTTCGGGGAAGATGTTTCGTTGAACCCGGAACAAGACTAGGAGGAATACACATGGCAAAAGAAATTGCTACATTTGCAGGAGGCTGTTTCTGGTGCATGGTGAAGCCATTTGACAGCCAACCAGGAATCGAGTCTGTAATCTCAGGATACACAGGCGGCCACAAAGAAAATCCGACATATAAGGAAGTATGTAGCGGAACAACAGGACATACGGAGGCCGTGCAAATCACGTTCGACCCAGAAGTATTCCCTTATGAAAAACTCGTGGAAATCTACTGGCAACAAACGGACCCAACGGATGCCATGGGACAATTCGTGGACCGTGGAGATTCCTATCGCCCAGTTATCTTCTATCATTCGGAAGAACAAAGAAAGATTGCGGAAGCTTCAAAAGCAGCCTTGCAAGCGAGCGGACGATTCAAAAAAGACATCGTGACAAAAATCGAGCCTGCAAGCACGTTCTATCCTGCAGAAGAATATCATCAAGATTTCTACAAGAAGGATCCAGAACATTATAAACGTTACCGCGGACTTTCAGGTCGTGATACTTTTATCGATAGTATTTGGAAATAAGAAAAAGAACTAAAATTATCATATATGATAATTTTAGTTCTTTTATTGTTTATTCTACTTCGGTATATTCACCGTCGATAATGGCTTCGTCGTAGTCTCAGGGCTGTTTTTATGTACAATAGGAGATGAAAGTTTTAGAAAGAAAAAACACGTAATTACCATATATGGTAATTGAATGTTCTACCTCTACGTTTTTAAAATAAAAAACGATATAGTATATAAGCTATATCGTTTAAAAGATAGAAGGCAAAAAAGACCATATATGGTCTTTTTCGCCTTCTATATTCTTAAATATTTGCTAAGTGAGTTGTTAAACGAGCAACGACTTCTTTTAAGTTTTCCATTGAAGCAGCGTAACTGAAGCGAACATAGCTTTCGCCACCAGGTCCGAAAGATACCCCTGGAATGAGCGCTACTTTTGCTTTTGGAGCAAGATCGCGAACGAATTCCCATGAGTCCGTTCCGCATTTTGCAGGAATCTTTGCGAATAAGTAGAACGCACCGTCAGGACTTGCCACTTCAAAGCCAAGTTTCTTCAATTCAGCAGTAAGGTAGTCACGACGTTCGCTATATTCAACCATCATTTTCGCGCAGTCATCTTGGCCGTGTAACATCGCCGCAAGTGCTCCGTATTGCGCAAAGCTTGTTGGAGCTGTCACCATGTATTGGTGAGTTTTTACGACTTCGTTCATGAAGTGTGTTGGCCCTAAGATGAATCCGATACGCCATCCTGTCATTGCGTGTGATTTTGATAAACCAGTGATGACAATTGTTTGTTCAGGTAAAATGTTCGCAAGAGAGTAGTGAGTCTTGTCGTAAGTTAATTCTGCGTATACTTCATCGCAAAGCGCCCATAGTTGGTGATCCTTAATCACTTCGGCTAAGTCTTCTAATTGTTTTTTAGAGTAAGTTACGCCTGTTGGGTTACTTGGGTATACAAGAACCACCGCTTTGAAGTTTTTATCTGGGTTTGCTTTGATGGTTTCGCGTAATTTGTCCGCTGTTAAAACAAAGCCGTCGTTACTTGTGTCCACCGTAATGAAGTTCCCTTGGTTCACCAATGTGATTGGCAAGTAGAGTGGGAATACTGGTGTTGGCACGATGACTGTGTCGCCAGGATTTAAGATGGCTTGTAAGCTTGCCGCAATCCCTTCAGTAGCCCCAATCGTTGTAATCACTTGGTCTCCAGTGTAATTGAAATTAAATTTCTTGTTGTAATAATCAGCCGCAGCTTGTCGTAGTTCAGGGATTCCTGAGTTTGGTGTGTAGTGAGAGTGGTTGTCTTTAATCGCTTGGATAGCCGCCTCTTTAATATGTTCAGGCGTGTCAAAATTTGGTTCTCCAAGAGTTAATTTGATAATGCCAGGAATCGAAGAAACTTCTGCGTCGAATTGACGAATATCAGAAACTCCAATCCCTTCTACGATTTTGTTAAATGGATGTTCTACTGTCATAGGAATCCTCCTTTTTATTCATAGGAAAATTGTATCTTGTTTTGAGAAAGAGTGCAATGAGAAGTATAGAATTTTACAAAGAAAATAAAAAACGCTAGGAATTTATCCAATCTATCTTTCTGCCTATGAATTCTAAGGAAAATAGTGTATAATCTCTTTGAGAATATCGGTTAGCAGTCAAAGTGCGAGCCACCCTAGAAGAGGAAGGGGTGGAGTGTGCACTTTTTTTGTGCAATGAAACGGAAGTGAGGGATAGTATGCAGACAGAATTTGATACCATTGCGGCAATTTCAACGGCTCCTGGAGAAGGGGCTATCGGGATTGTTCGTATTAGTGGAGAGGATGCGATTCGCATTGCCGATGGAGTGTATCGATTGAACGAGAAACGATTAAAAGACCAGCCAAGCCATACGATTCATTATGGGCATATCGTGGATCCAAAAAACGATGAAGTCATTGATGAAGTGATGGTGACGGTGCTTCGCGCGCCAAAGACGTTTACGCGTGAGGATGTTGTAGAAATCAATTGTCACGGTGGGATTGTGGCGATTAACCGCATCTTGCAACTGGTTCTTCGAATGGGAGCACGACTGGCGGAGCCGGGTGAGTTTACAAAACGTGCCTTCTTGAATGGACGTATCGACTTGTCGCAAGCAGAAGCCGTGATGGATTTGATTCGTGCTAAAACGGATAAATCGATGCAAATGGCGATGCGTCAACTCGACGGAGAACTCTCGAAGTTAATTCAGAATTTACGACAAGAAATCTTAAACACCTTAGCGCAAGTGGAAGTGAATATCGACTACCCAGAATACGACGACGTGGAAGAAATGACCTTGCAACTGTTGCGCGAGAAGACGCAGCAAGTCTCACAAGGAATTCGCGCATTGCTAAACACGGCAAGCCAAGGAAAAATCTTGCGTGACGGATTGAAGACGGCTATCGTTGGACGTCCAAACGTAGGGAAATCGAGTCTATTGAACCTGTTATTACGCGAAGAAAAAGCCATCGTAACGGATATCGCTGGAACGACTCGTGACACGATCGAAGAATACGTGAATGTTCGTGGTGTGCCGCTCCAACTGATTGATACGGCAGGAATTCGTGAAACGGATGACGTTGTTGAACGTATCGGGGTGGAACGAAGCCGTAAAGCGTTAAATGAAGCGGATTTCGTGCTCTTGATTTTAAATCAAAGCGAAGAGTTGATGGATGAAGACCTCCGCTTATTAGAACAAACGAAAGACTTCAAACGCATTATTTTATTAAACAAGACAGACCTGCCAACGAAAATTGACATGGATAAGGTCAAAGAATTCGCGACAGACAGCGAAATCGTCACAACGTCCATGCTCAAAAAAGAGGGCATCGACCAATTGGAAGAAAAGATTGCCGATTACTTCTTCCAAGGACAAATGAATGAGCGCGATGCTACGTACTTATCGAACACGCGTCATATTGCGCTTCTTGAAAAGGCAGAACAAGCGCTGCAAGAAGTGGCGAACGGGGTCGATATGGGCATGCCTGTTGATTTGATCCAAATCGATTTTACTCGTGCTTGGGATCTCTTAGGGGAAATCACAGGCGACACTGTTCAAGACGAGCTGTTAACACAATTGTTCAGCCAGTTCTGCTTGGGTAAATAAGAGATCAAACTTCAATTCTTTACGGATATCTTCATAGTAGCGATAATGGCTGTATCGGTGGAAGCCTACAGTCTTCCATCCTATCGAGCCTCAAAGATTCTCTAAAAATCAATTTTAAGAGAATCTAATTCGCATCGATTACACCCGCCATTACGAATCCTTCGCACTGTGAAGGATTCCTATAGAATCCGTAAGAATTTCCGTTTTATCTCTTTGCTAAGACAGAATGATAGAATGAGTGAACGCTCCTCGTTCGAGCGTGTGATGTTCCCTAAGGTTCGGGCGCATCTGTAAAGAATTGAAGTTATAACTCTTTCAACGAAAGACACAAGGAGGAAATGCTGATGACGAAGCTAGCAACCATTTGTTATTTGGACAATGGACAAGAATTTTTACTGTTATTACGCAACAAGAAGCCAAACGATGTCCATGAGGGCAAGTACATTGGCGTTGGTGGCAAGCTCGAAGCGGCAGAGACTCCAGAAGAATGTGCCGTGCGCGAGATTTTTGAAGAAACAGGACTACAGGCTACGAAGATGGAGATGAAAGGAATTATCACTTTCCCGGAATTCACCCCTGGGCACGATTGGTATACGTATGTCTTTCGTGTGACGGAGTTTTCAGGAGAGCTGATTGATTCGCCAGAAGGGACGCTGGAATGGGTTCCGTATGATGAAATCTTAAGAAAGCCTTCGTGGGAAGGGGACCGCATTTTCCTAGAGTGGATTTTAGGGAATCAACCGTTCTTTTCTGCGAAATTCATCTATGAAGCAGGAGAGTATGTCAGTCACAATGTAGAATTTTATGGAGAAAGAAAGTAAAGGAGAGACTATGGTAACAACTTACGAAGCTGGAAATTATGATGTGGTTGTCGTCGGTGCAGGTCATGCCGGCAGTGAAGCTGCACTAGCGAGTGCACGTATGGGCGCAAAGACATTATTACTCACAATGAACTTAGAAATGGTGGCCTTCATGCCATGTAACCCATCTGTAGGGGGACCTGCAAAAGGGGTTGTTGTGCGTGAAATCGATGCTCTTGGGGGCGAAATGGGTCGCAACATCGACAAAACGTATATTCAAATGCGTATGCTAAATACAGGGAAAGGCCCTGCCGTACGTGCCTTACGTGCGCAAGCGGATAAGCATTTATATGCGCAAGAAATGAAGAAGACAATCGAGAAGCAAGAGAACTTGGATTTACGCCAAGGAATTGCGGAAGAATTGATTGTTGAAGATGGCGTATGTAAAGGGGTAATCACGAATACAGGTGCCATCTATCGTTCAAAAGCGGTTGTGTTAACGGCTGGAACGTCTTCTCGTGGTCAAATTATTATCGGTGAATTGAAATATTCATCTGGGGCGAACAACTCTCAACCATCGATTAAATTATCAGAGAACTTACTCGAATTAGGCTTTGAATTGGCGCGTTTCAAAACAGGAACTCCGCCACGTATCAAAGGCTCATCGATTGATTATAGTAAAACAGAAATTCAACCAGGCGATGACACGCCAAACTTATTTAGTTTTACATCAAAAGACGAAGACTACCGCTATGACCAAATTCCTTGCTGGTTAACGTATACGAATGAACAAACGCATGAAACGATTCGTGAGAACTTACACCGTGCACCGATGTTTACAGGGATTGTAGAAGGGGTCGGCGCGCGTTACTGCCCATCGATTGAAGATAAAATCGTTCGTTTCAGTGACAAGCCTCGTCACCAAATTTTCCTAGAGCCAGAAGGGGAAAATACGGAAGAGGTCTACATTCAAGGGTTATCGACTTCGCTTCCAGAAGACGTGCAAATCAAGATGATTCGTAGCGTGGAAGGGTTGGAAAATGCGGAAATGATGCGTACGGGTTACGCCATCGAGTATGATGTGGTCGTGCCACACCAATTGAAGAATACTTTTGAAACAAAACTTGTCCAAAACCTATTCACTGCCGGACAAATGAACGGGACGAGTGGATATGAAGAAGCGGCAGGGCAAGGGCTCTACGCTGGGATTAATGCCGTGCGTAAGATTCGCGGAGAAGAGCCATTTATTCTTGGCCGAAGCGATGCGTATATCGGCGTATTGGTGGATGACTTGGTCACAAAAGGAACGACAGAACCGTACCGTCTATTGACGTCTCGTGCGGAATATCGTCTCTTACTTCGTCATGATAATGCCGATTTACGTTTAACAGAAAAAGGGCGCGAACTTGGACTGATTGACGATGAACGTTATGCCGAGTTCCAAGCAAAACAAGAAGCGATTGAAGCCGAAATCAAACGCATGCAATCGATACGCCTGAAGCCGACTGCTGAATTACAAGCGTTCTTGGCGGAAAAAGGATCTGCGGAATTGAAAGATGGCATCCTTCTAAGCGACTTGTTGAAACGTCCAGAATTAAGCTATGACGAATTAGTAGGCTTTGCCGGTGAAAATGTAGAAGTCTCTCGTGAAGTGAAAGAACAAGTAGAAATCTCGATTAAATACGAAGGGTATATTGCCAAAGCGATAGAAAAAGTTGAGAAATTAAAACGCATGGAAGCAAAACGTATTCCTGCCAATATCGACTATGATGCGATTAATGGACTCGCAACAGAAGCGCGTCAACGTTTGAAATTAATTCAACCAGAAACAATTGCGCAAGCGAGCCGTATTAGTGGGGTGAACCCAGCCGACGTATCGATCTTGATGGTCTATATCGAACAAGGAAAGATTGCGAAAGTGCAAGAATAAGGAGGCGCGTATGAAACCAGAAGAATTTTATCAAAGACTCCAAGAAGTGCATGGGATTACATTATCAGATGTGCAAAAGAAGCAGTTCGACCAATATTTCCATCTATTAGTGGAATGGAATGAAAAGATGAACTTGACGGCGATTACCGATGAAGAGGGCGTGTATTTGAAGCATTTCTATGATTCATTGGCGCTTGGGTTCCATCACGAATTGACCGACCAAACGCTTTGCGACGTGGGTGCGGGTGCAGGATTTCCAAGTATTCCGCTAAAAATCGTCTTCCCAGACTTGAAAGTGACGATTGTGGATTCGTTAAATAAACGCATTACATTCTTGAATACATTAGTGGAGACGCTTGGGCTAAAAGACGTGCAGTGTTTCCATGACCGCGCTGAAACCTTTGGGCAAAACAAGAATTTCCGTGCATCGTTTGATGTGGTGACTGCTCGTGCCGTTGCCAAACTCAGTGTATTGAGCGAATTTTGCATGCCACTCGTGAAAAAGCAGGGCTATTTCCTCGCGTTAAAAGCCGCGCATACGGAAGTCGAGTTGGAAGAAGCGAAAAAAGCCATCGCGATTCTAGGAGGGAAAGTAGAAGGGGATGTCTCTTTCGACTTGCCATTTGAAGGCGGAAACCGTCATGTCGTTACGATTTTAAAAACGAAGGAAACACCGAATAAGTATCCGAGAAAACCGGGACTTCCATTGAAGAAGCCGTTATAGCAAAAGGAGGAAGAACGATGAAAAAAACTCACTTAGGAATGATGACGCTACTAGCGCTGGTATTAGGTGCTTGTGGAAATGGACAGACGAAGGACTCTGGAGCGGAGACGTCGCAAGTGACGCAAGCTGCTACAACGGCAGCTCCAACGACTGAGACTACGACAACGGTTGCGCCTAAACCAGATAATAAGGAATTGTACGCGAGAGTTTTCGAAGATATCCGCACCGTGAAAGAACTGGGCGCTGATGTGGCTGGAAAACTCAATGTACCGCTACAATATTGGGCGGCAAACAGCTTGAATAAACAAAAGGAGTCGCTACAATATTTATTTTATGACATCAATGATGATGGTGTGGATGAATTGTTTATCGGACATACTGCAAATGGACAGCCGTTCACGGTTGTGGCGTACTACTTAGATGGCAAGACTCCAAAAATCCTCCATCAAAGTTACGTTGCTGAAGCAGGTGGAGCTAGAAGTGCCTTTAGTTTCTTCAAAGGCGGATTGCTCTACACGGTTGAATTCTTGTCTGGAACAGGAAATGGAGAGGCTAAAGTGTTCAAACTGGAGCCAAAAGGGGCAGGTTTAACGCTTGTAAACTCACTGAAATTCGAAAAAATGGAATTCAAACTAGAGGGCCTAGGCTTGAAAAAAGAAGATACCATCGATTTAACAAAGATGGATTGGAAAGAATTTAAATAAATAAAAGAAAGCTGCCTGCTCATGAAAAGTGAGAAGGCAGCTTTTTTGATGTTATGCGTTAAATTTATTTAAGATACTTTCGATATTTTTGATCAGTACCGAAACAGAGCCGTCTGGATTGTTGATGAATTCGACCATTTCCTTGTTTTCGTAGATTTCACTTGGAATGGTAATTTCGATTCCGTTGTCGAGTTTGAATTTTTGCTTGCTATATTTGCGTTCGTATTTTGGCACATTCGTTACAGCGATTTTTTCTGGAACGCGTTCTTCGGTGATGGCTAACTGTGCGGCTTCGCGTGCGAGCGGTTTTTCCTCGAACACCTTATCGAAGATCGCTGCGGCATCGATTTCGTCTTGTTCTTCCAGCTGGTGGAAGATGGCTTGTTGCGTCGTTGCTAGCGCTTTGTACGGTTCCTCGTCGTGTTTTTTCGCGATATGAGTGACCGTTTTTTTGATTTCCTTGATTTGTTCTTTCGTTGTGACCGGCACAGTGATTTCTAAGAATTTTTCAGAGAAATAGGCCGTTTTTTGCCCTTCTATTACCACTTTTTTCTCGATTAAGTGATAGTTTCCGCTGGATAAATCCACGATGAACGCTTCCGAAGGTTTTTGCGTCGCGTTTGGCAAAATGGCGTGATTTTGCAAGATGGTATTGCTAACAGCTTCACCTTCGTAGTCGACAAAGTGTGTGACTTTTGAACTGTAATCAAGGCGAATCATTCCAAATAGTGTACCCCCTGTATCGCTTGTTCCTGTGAAAAATAAGTAGTCTGCTGGACCGATTTCTTCTGCTGGGGCAATGAGGGCAAAGAGTTTATCAGATAACTGCTGCGTCTTTTCTAAGAAGGAAATCCCTTCGTCTGCCAGATACCCAAGAAGCGGTTTGCTAGACGCGAGTTGACCGATATGCGGGTCGCCTTTTTTGATTTTATCCACGAGTTTTGTAATGTATTCAATGAGAAATGGATCGCCCAGTTGCAGTGGGGCCTGTGATAAGAGTAAGTTTCCTGAATTTTTATCTAAAATATGTAAAACAGCTTCGTTAATGAGCATGAAAGTGCTCCTTTCCTATTTCATTCGATAGAAAATATTATATAATAGAAAAATAGATTTGTAATGAAAAACGAGGGGAGTGCGCCATGGCGGTTTTAACGAGAATAGAAACACCAGTAGGAATCATCATTGCATCCAGTGACGGGAAGTTGTTGACGGGATTGTGGTTTGAAGGACAAAAATACGAGTGCGCCTTTGTGGAAGATCCTGTATGGGACGATTCGTTGCCGTTGTGGAAGAGGGTTCAAGAGGCACTGGAAGACTATTTCCAAGGCGAAGGTGATGTTGTTAGGGCCGTGCCGATTGCATTTGTAGGAGGAACTCCATTTCAAAAAGTGGTGTGGACCGTCTTAACAGAAATCCCCTATCAAAAGGTGTGGACGTATAAAGAGGTGGCCGAACGTGTCGGCGAGAAACTAGGGCGAAAGACTTCTTCGCGTGCGGTGGGGACAGCCATCGGAAGAAATCCAATCAGTCTTTTTGTACCGTGCCACCGCGTTGTAGCAACAACAGGCGCATTAACAGGTTATGCAGGAGGCGTGGAGCGAAAACGCGCGCTACTCACTATTGAGGGACATCGCATCGCACAAGACAAAGTGTTGGAAGGGGAACGATATGAAGCTTAAGATTGCAAAGGTTATTGTATCGGCGTTTGTGGCGCTACTCGTGGCACAGGCACTCCATTTAACGACACCATCTGCGGCAGCCATTATTGCGATTCTCAGTGTTATGGACACGAAGAAAGTTTCGCTTGCGGCGACAGGTCAGAGGCTAGCGGCAGCCGTTTTGGCGCTTGTGATTGGCATGGGGATATTCGCTATTTTTGGATTTGACGTGATGAGTTTCGGGTTGTATCTTCTTTGCTACATTCCTTTAGCGTATCTTGTAAAAGTGGATATCGGCGTGGCTCCGAGTACCGTCCTTGTGATTCACCTTTGGACGCAACAACAACTCACTTTTGAACTTTTCGTCAACGAACTCTTGCTTGTCACCATTGGGGCAGGCGTAGCCATTTTATTGAACTGGTATATGCCGTCGTATCGCCAAGAAATCGAACGTGTCCGGGAAGAAATCGAAGACAAAATGCGTGAAGTTCTCTTGAAGATGTCGGGGTTTCTTACGATTGGAAATGGGAAAAATGACGGCGAAGTGCTTCAGTTGTTGAAGGAAAAATTGAGCGAGGCCCGCGAATATGTGCGACTCGAAGCGGAAAATCATTTAACTAAAGAAGTGACTTACGATTATCAATATTTTGAAATGCGCCGCGATCAAAGTAAATTTCTAGAAATTATGGCGGCCAACTTGAACGAATTCCGCTGGGACGGCGAAGAGATGGCGATTCTGTCAGAGATGTTTAAACAGACCGCACAGCAGTTGGCGGAACAAAATACGGCGAGTCAATTAATCGATGACATTGAAGAATTGTTGGAACAATTTCGCGAAAGACCACTGCCACAAACGCGTCGTGAATTCGAAAAGCGTGCGCAGTTATACCAGTTATTGCGCGATTTGAAACGATTTGTACAATTGAAAGTCGATTTCTTCCAAACGTATGGCGTTCATTATTTCAAGAAGGTCGGAGAAAAAGAATAGGCACTACTGCTCTTTGAATCAGGGGTAGGAATTTATCCGACATTTCCTTTTCAAAACAAACGATAAGAACAATTCATCTTTAACCTTGTTTTTCTATGAGAAAGACAAGGTTTTTTGTGTATTTATACGGATATACTAGAGCTGACACTAAAATAGGAGGATAAATTATGGAAAAGAAAGGGTTAGCGGAGGTTGTTCATTTAGCAAAGGAGGATGAAGAGGAAGCCGTCACCGAATTATTGAGACGTTTTGATCCATTGATTATGAGCATTCATCACCATTATTTTTTTCATGAAATGGATCAGGACGATTTTGCGCAAGAAGCCCGTATCATGATGCTTCGGGCAGTGCGTAAGTACGATGAGAACCATGCTGTCTCGTTTGCTGGCTATTACCAGCGCTGCTTGAAAAATCTGGCGGTGGAGTGCCTGCGTAGGGAACACCGGCAGCGGCTCATTCCACACGAGTTAGTCGTTCGCGGGGAAAAGGCAGAGCTCGCATTGCTCTCGGCGTCGGTGGATTCGTGCGAGCGGCAAGTGCTCTTGCATGAAGAGGCGGAGGAATATTTCCACCATCTTTCCCGCTTTGAAAGGGATGTGTTTTTAGGGGTGTTGGACGGTGCGACCTTTGAGGAGATGGCGGACCATTTCGATAAATCGGTCACGTCCATCAAAGGAGCTCACAAGCGGTGCAAGAAGAAATTCAAAGACTATATTGGAGAAGGGTGACAGCTTTTATGGTAAGATAAAGTCGAAAAGGGAGGTTTGAATAATGGATGATTTAAAAAAGAACGAAATCGATGACTGCAAGGATTTAGAAATAACGATTCAAGACTTATTTGCAGATTATGAGGGAGAACCTACAGCCGAAAAGGTAACATTATTTGAACCTGTGGGAAGAGAAAAATGGTAAGAGAACATAGAGCGACTGGAAAATCATGCAGTTGCTCTATTTTTTTAGGCTATGACTACCAATCTTACGCTGTTTATAGTACAATAGCACATGGCGTTTTTGCCGATGAGGTTCGAAACCATCCCTCAATAAAAAACTAGGAGGCAGTAACATGCAAAATAAAAAATCAAAATTGATTGTCATTAACGCAATCATCGCAGCGCTATATGTGGTCGTAACATCATTAACAGCATTTATGGCATTTAGAGATATTCAATTCCGTATTGCGGAAATGTTGAACCACTTATTCGCTTTTGACAGAAAATACGGAATCGGTGTGGTTGCCGGTGTATTACTTGTCAACTCAGTATTTATGTCAGCGTCTGGTCTAGGTTTGTACGACTTAGTATTCGGATTAGGGCATACCATTGCTTCATTCGCTATTAGCGCACTAATCTTCAAATCAGTGAAAGACGTTAAAACACGTATGTTTGTTTTAGCAGGTGTCTTCAGTGTGATGATTTTCTTAGTAGCGATTGAATTGAACTTAGCGCTAGAATTACCATTCTGGTTAAGCTATGGTGAAACATTCTTTGGTGAAATCGTCGTATTATTAGCGGGTATTCCGTTGATGACGGCATTGAACAAAGCCATCGATTTGAAAAAATTAATCAATGATTAATCAACAGACGTCCGAGCGTGATGCTTGGGCGTTTTTTGATTGCAAGAACTCATTATTTTATGTAGAGTTAAGAGGAGACCTAAAGGAGGAAACCAAATGGAGTTATTAAGCATTCCAGTAGGACGTTTGGAAGAAAATGTCTACTTTTTAATTGATGAGAATAAAGAAACAGTGATTTTTGACCCAGGTGCACAAGCCGAGGACATTAAACAACTAATTAAAGAAGAAGGATTGAAGCCTGTTGCGATTGTATTAACGCATGCGCACGGAGACCACATCGGAGCCGTTGACGCGCTTCGTGAGGAATACCATATTCCAATGTATATGAACGAGTTGGAAAAAGTATTCTTACACGATCCTGAATTGAACCGCTCATACTACTCTGGCGAAAATATTACAGTGAAGCCAGCGGATGGTTATTTCCCGAAAGAAATGGGAAAATGGAAAATCGGAAGCTTTGAACCAGAATTAGCCCATATTCCAGGACACTCACCTGGTGGAACGATCTTCATTTTCAGAGAAAATGGATTCGTCATCGGTGGAGATGTGATGTTTAAAGGCAGCGTTGGACGTAGTGATTTCCCATATGGAAGCCATAAAGAGTTAATGGAAGGAATCCATAAATACTTATTGCCATTACCTGCTGAAACAGTGATTTTCCCAGGACACGGAGAACCAACAACGCTAAAAGATGAAATTGCGACAAACCCATTCTTAAATGGTGCAACAAGATAAGAGGCGAAATTATGATTTTTGATACGCATACGCATTTAAATGTATCTGCGTTTGAAGGAGAAGAAAAAGAGGTCATCGCGCGTGCAAAGGAACTAGCAGTGACGCGCTTTGCGGTTGTGGGGTTCGATAGGGATACGATTACGCGTAGTCTGGAACTGAGCGAAGAGTTCAAAGAAGTCGTTTCGATTATCGGATGGCATCCAACCGAAGCCTATCGTTATAATAAAGAAATCGAAGAATGGCTACAGGAACGTCTGACGCATCCGCAAGTGGTTGCGATGGGGGAAATGGGGCTGGATTATTATTGGAAAGATTCCACACCCGAGGAACAAGATAAAGTGTTCCGTCGCCAAATCGCGATTGCCAAAGAAATGAAACTGCCGATTGTGATTCATAACCGCGATGCTACAGAAGATTGCTACAAGATTCTAAAAGAAGAGGGCATTCAAGACATCGGAGGTATTATGCATAGTTATAATGGCGATGTGGAATTTATGAAACGTTTCTTGGACTTAGGCATGCATATCTCCTTTAGCGGTGTGACGACGTTCAAAAATGCGCCACAAGTTCGTGAATGTGCCAAATTAGTCCCATTCGACCGTATGTTAGTAGAAACCGATGCGCCGTATTTAGCGCCAGTGCCTTACCGTGGCAAGAGAAACGAACCCGGCTATACGCGCTATGTGGTTGAAACGATTGCCAAAGAACGCGGCCTTTCTTGGGAAGAAGTAGCAGCTCAAACCACACAAAATGCCATCAAGCTATTCCGTATGGAAGAAAGAGGCTTGTTATGAATCCAGTCATTGTCGTAGAAGGGCGAGACGATACAAGACGCTTGAGAGAAATCTATCCGGATATCGAAACGATTGAAACAAACGGTTCGGCGATTGACGAAGAAACGATTGCGCTCATTCAAAAGGCGCTGCAAACGCGTGAAGTGATTGTGTTTACGGACCCTGATTATCCAGGGACACGTATTCGAAATATCATTCAAGAGCGTGTACCTGGCGTGAAACATGCCTTTATCGAACGCGAAGAAGCCGTCAGAAAAGACAATCATAAGAGTCTTGGGGTCGAACACGCGAGTACCGAATCCATTCAGCGAGCGCTCGAATCGGTGCATGAGATTTCAACAGAAACAGGAAAGCCCATGATTTCGCAATCAACACTGATGGCGCTTGGGTTTATCGGACGACCGGATTCTGCAACGAGACGTCAAGCGGTGGCGGATTTTCTAAAAATCGGCCATACGAATGGAAAACAGTTCGCTAAAAGATTACAATTATTTGGTATTACAGAAGAACAATTAAGGGCGGCGTTTGAGGCTGTCTTAGAAAATGAGGACAAACATGAATGAAATAAAGGATATCGCGACGCCAAAACGAACGCGCGAGATTATGGAACGTCATGGGCTAACGGTAAAGAAGAGTCTAGGGCAAAACTTCCTAATTGAACCGAATATTTTAACGCGTATGCTAGAGGTGGCAGGAGTCGACAAAACAACCAACGTCATTGAAATCGGACCAGGGATTGGTGCGTTAACCGAACGTCTAGCAAGAGAAGCCAAACAAGTGCTGGCGTTTGAAATCGATGGCCGTTTGTTGCCGGTGCTCGATGAAACATTGGCCCCATACGATAATGTAACAGTGGTTCATAGCGACATCTTGGACGTCGACTTAGAGCAAGTGATTGGAGAGCATTTTGACATTAACGAGCCATTATTAGTCGTGGCCAACTTGCCGTACTATATCACAACGCCAATTATTATGAACTTATTAGAATCGAAATTGCCAATCGATGGGTTTGCGATGATGATGCAAAAAGAAGTGGCACAACGAATGACGGCTGAGCCAAATTCGAAAGCGTATGGATCACTTACGATTGCGATTCAATATTTCTGCGAAGCGAGCATCGGATTTATCGTGCCGAAGACGGTCTTCAATCCAGCTCCGAATGTGGATTCTGCGATTTTAGTATTGAAACGTCGCGAAAAACCACTAGTGGAAGTGAAAGACGAAGCGAAATTCTTCGCGCTCGTGAAAAACAGCTTCGTGCAACGTCGTAAAACGCTATGGAATAATTTAGCCAAAGCTTACGTTGGAAATAGCCATACAAAAGAAAGTTTAGCCGCTGCGCTAGAAGCTGCAGGTATTGACCCATCTAGACGATCAGAAACACTGACGATTGAAGAGTTCGCCCGCTTAAGTGACGCACTTTAATTTAAGAGAATAACAAGTTTAAAAAGATGATACCGAAGGAACTTACGGATTCTATCGTCGCAGTAATGTGAAAGGGTATCGAATGTGAGGGAGAAAGACAGAAATAGCCTAAATATATTTATGTATTTAGGCTATTTCGTTTTCTTTCCCCCACAAAGTTGAATAGGAATGAGCTAGCTGAAAACAGTGAAGCTCATTCCATTCAACCACTGTGCTTACGCGGAGTAGGGATTAGTCCTTACTCCGCGTTTGAAGCTTCGAAGGTGAAAGATGAAGGCTTGAACCGGTACAACATTACCGCGATGATGAGGTAATCCGTAAGTAACGAAAGGTATCATCATTAATATGCAAAGTTATTAAAAAATATTTTTAAATAACTATTGCTTTTTACGAATCGCAGGAGTATACTCTAATTAAAGATAAATTTAAATAGAAAGAAGATGAAATCATGGCAGTAAACGAAGTAATGGCCGCTCTTTCTGATGAAACGCGTCGCCAGATTTTGGAAATCCTGCGAAAAGGAAAGACCAACACCGGTGACCTTGCCACGATGATTGGGATGACGCCGCAAGCCTTATCCTATCACCTTAGAAAGCTAAAAAACGCTGATTTAATCTATGAAACACGCTATAAAAACTTTATTTATTATGAATTGAATTTGACCGTACTGGATGAAGCCATTGTATGGATCAATCAAATTATTGGAGGAAAATAACATGGAACAAGTAAAACAATTTAAAAAATATGCCTATCTCGCATTGATGTTTGCACCACTCGTTGTATCACTCTTTGTGGTATGGTTCTTACCTGAAACGATTGTATCGCGCATGGACTTGGCGGGGAATGTGACGGCAACGGCAAGTAGATTCTCAATCTTTCTCTTCCCGATTCTGGTAGCGATTCTTGGGTTTGCGATTCGTGTTGCAAGCTCATCTCCAAAACTAACAGGGTGCAATGTAAGAACGGCTCGATCAATTAGCTGGATTCTCTTATTGTTATTGAACGTCATTGCTTACTTCCAATTCTGGTTATACCTAGGTGGAATGACAGCAGGTGCGCAAATGAGCCGCTTCCTCACATTTATTCTAGGGGTATTCTTTATCCTTATCGGAAATCTAGCGCCAAAAATTAAAGAGAATTCAAAACACTTTGGATTCCGTGCTTCATGGCTTAAAAACAATGACGCAGCCTTCCGTAAAACACAACGATTCTTCGGGATTGCCTCTGTAGTAGCGGGTGTCCTCATGATGCTTACAGGAATCTTCATGGGAAATAATGTTGCAATTCTTGTCGCAACGATGATTATGATTATTTTAATCGCAGTGACGGGTGGTTATTCTTACTACATTGCAAATGTTGAAGCTGCATAAGATTTGAAGCGTCTTGCTTAGTGAGCAAGGCGTTTTTTTATGACTTAATGCTGTTTCAAATTTCTTTGTCAGTTCAAAGGTGCACTTTTTAGTTTAGGGCCTATCTGTGCTATAATGGAAAGGTACATATTGGTGGAAGAGAGGTTAACTTTATGCAAATAAATTGGGACAGTTTATTTTCATGGGGGAGTTTTCGCAATCTGATTGATATTCTGATTGTGTGGTATATACTCTATAATATTTTAGTCATTATTAAAGGAACTCGTGCGATTAACCTAATGAAGGGAATTGCGGTCATCGCAGCAATTAAGTTCCTCAGTTTCTTCCTTGGGTTGAACACCTTGGACTGGATTATGAACTTCGTGATTCAATGGGGGGTTGTTGCGGCGCTAATCGTTTTCCAACCAGAAATTCGTCGTGGTTTAGAGCATATCGGTCGTTCAAACTTCTTCTCTCGTAAATACGAAAGTGCGAACGAAGCCGAAGTGATGATTTCCGAATTGGATACAGCGATTCAATATATGGCGAAACGTCGTATCGGGGCGTTGATTTCTATCGAACAAGGCAACTCCTTGGAAGAGTTTATCAATACAGGGATTCCGATTCATTCAGATATCTCAAATCAGTTGATCACGAATATTTTCATTCCAAACACACCACTTCACGATGGAGCTGTGATTATTCGTGATAATAAGATTGCCGCAGCAGCGTGCTACTTGCCACTCTCAGAGAATAAGATGATTCCGAAAGAATTAGGAACGCGTCACCGTGCCGCTATCGGACTCAGTGAAGTGAGCGATGCGATTACGATTATTATTTCTGAAGAAACAGGGAAAGTCAGCGTTGCAATTCGTGAGAAATTACACCGTGAGTTAACTTCAAGCGAATTAGTAGCCGTTCTATCTGAACAGCTCGTTGTAGAAGACCAAGGAGATGCAGAGCCAACGATTGTTCGTTGGGTACGTGATTTCTTCAAAGGAGGTCGTTCAAATGGCTGAATGGATGAATCGTAAATCATTCTTACTAGTGATGTCGTTTATTTTAACCATCTTCCTATTCGCGTTAGCAACGGATGCAAACGGTGGATTACGTTCAACATCATTGAACTCACAAACCAGTTCAAATACGATTACGAATGTACCCATCTACATAGATATCAACAGTGATGAATATGCTGTAACAGGTTTGCCAGCTTCAGTTGCATTACGACTTGAAGGGTCTAGTAGCTTACTTTTAAGCACAACCGGAAATGGCACCTATCGTGTGAAGACGCCTAATTTGACTGAATTGGGAGAAGGAAAACATACGATTACGTTGGAAGTGACAGGATTACCGACTGGCGTTCACGGAAGCGTATCTCCAGAAACGGTAGAGGTAACGATTGAAAAAATTACAACGAAGGAAGTTCCTATAGTCGTGAAAGCAGATGCTTCTCTTATTGGTAATGGTTACCAAGTAGGAGAAGGGACAGCATCGCCAGCAACCGTAACGGTAAAAGCAGCTAGTTCGATTGTGAATCAAGTAGAGCAAGTCGTTGCGAATGTGTCGATTCCTGAAGGAACGAGAACAGACTACACAACAACGGCTCAATTACAAGCAGTAGATGCAACAGGGAAACCTGTAGCCGTGAAAATTGATCCAGAACGCGTGCAAGTGCGAGTGCCAATTTCTTCTAGTCAGAAGACGGTGCCGATTGTTTTAACAGCGACAGGAACTTCTTCACGTTATTCATATTTATTGAATTCTACTACTAAGCAAGTTACAATTTTAGGAGCTCAATCGAGCTTAAACCAAATCACAGCACTACCAATGGTGGTGGATGTGAGCAACATAACTCAGTCAACAAAGAAAACAGTAACGGTGACGCTCCCTTCAGGAGTCAACAGCGTTACACCTGCAACGATTGAGGTAATGATTACGGTGGTTGATAATAGCCTCAGAGCAACTGAGGATTCAACGACTCAGAGTGTGACAACAGAAGAACCGTCACAAACTACAAAAGAACAAACAACACAAGCCCAGTAACGGGTGAAGGAGAACAACACAATGGGGAAATATTTTGGAACAGATGGCGTTCGTGGAGTAGCGAATGCAGAATTAACACCTGAATTAGCATTTAAACTCGGTCGTTACGGCGGTTACGTTTTATTGCAACAAGCGGAAGGAAACGCACATCCACTCGTATTAGTGGGGCGTGATACTCGTATTTCGGGGCAATTATTAGAGCATGCTTTAATTGCTGGATTACTCTCTGTTGGGATTGAAGTCATGCAACTTGGAGTGATTCCTACTCCAGGGGTAGCTTATTTAACACGAGTGCAAGGTGCTGTAGCTGGGGTTATGATTTCAGCATCCCACAATCCTGCTCAAGATAACGGAATCAAATTCTTCGGGGGAGATGGATTTAAATTAACAGATGAAACGGAAGCGCAAATTGAAGCATTATTAGATGCCGAAGAAGACACATTACCACGTCCTTCTACAGACGCATTAGGAACAGTAGATGAATACTTAGAAGGAACATTGAAATACAGCCAATTTCTACAAAATACGGTTGATTCTCTATCAGGGATGAAAGTGGCTTTAGATGGCGCAAACGGAGCCACTGCTTCCATGTTAACTCGTTTATTTGCTGACTTAGACACAGACTTCCACACAATGGGTGACAAACCAAATGGTGTAAATATCAATGATGGCGTAGGGTCAACACATCCAGAAGCCTTAGTGGAGTTCGTAAAAGAAACGGGAGCAGATATCGGTTTGAGTTTTGATGGAGATGGTGACCGCTGTATCGCAGTGGATGAAAATGGAACAATCGTTGATGGCGATAAAATCATGTTTATCCTTGGTAAACACTTCAAGGATCAAGGAACTTTAAGCAAAGATACGATTGTATCAACAGTTATGAGTAATTTAGGATTCCATAAAGCAGTAGAAGCAGAAGGAATGGTTGCTCTTCAAACAGCAGTTGGTGACCGTTATGTGGTTGAAGAAATGCGAAAAAACAACTACAACTTTGGTGGGGAACAATCAGGACATATTATTATCCTTGATTTAAACACTACAGGCGACGGATTACTTTCAGGAATTCAATTAATGAATGTCATGAAACAAACTGGCAAATCTTTAAGCGAATTAGCCAGTGAAGTTCCAACATACCCACAAGAATTAGTGAACATTCGTGTGAGCGATAAAAATGGTGTGATGGAAGTGCCGGCGATTAAAGAAGTCATCGATGCTGTAGAGGCTGAGATGGATGGAAACGGACGTGTGCTTGTTCGTCCAAGTGGTACTGAGCCACTTGTTCGTGTCATGGTTGAAGCACCAACAGATGAACTCGTTCATGACTACGTAACACGTATTGCCGATGTTGTTCGCAAAGAAGTCGGAATTGACTAATTTAAATAAATACGATTTGAAGGAGAGTTTTGAAAAAGACTCTCTTTTTTTTATTTGGGGAAACCACTTGATTTTAAAGGAAACAATTGATACAATGTAAAACGTAATTATTTCGATTTAGAAAGAAGAGGAGAAAATGGCAAAGAAATCTAAAATTACAAAGTATCAAAAACAACAAGCATTAATCGAACGTTACGCTGAAAAACGCTATGAATTAAAGCAAGCTGGAGACGTTGACGGACTAAGAAAACTGCCTAAAAGTTCAAATCCAAACCGCTTAAAGTTTCGTGATCAAACGGATGGCCGTCCCAGAGGATATATGCGTAAATTTGGATTGTCACGTATCAAATTTAGAGATTTAGCGCATCAAGGATTGATTCCAGGCGTTCAAAAAGCAAGCTGGTAGAAAGAGGAGGTACTGTCAATGAAACAAGATTTAGCAACGGCCTATCGTCAAATGAAGAGCCCAAACATCAAAACAAGAAAGAGAGCGTTAAAGCTGATTCACGAAGCAAAACGTTCAAAGAAAAAATAATAAATGTGGTTAGTGCTTTAGTGGGTGGAAGAATTTAAAGTACTTTATAAAGTTAGACGCAGTAGATGATTGAATTAAGCTTCATCACTCGTGATTCGCTTAATCCTAATCATCCTTGCGGGGGTAAGACTACAAAGCAAACAGGACTCACACTGTGAGTCCTGTTTTGTCTTTGGTCTTACTCCCTATTGAAGGCTCTCCGGTGCAACGTTACAGCAATTATAATTAAATCCGAAGGATTCCCCAAAATCTTATTTAATATGGTGTCTTTGAACGCGTTTTGGTTTCATGTTAGAATAGAATAGTAAACTATCCAAGGAGCTAATCAAATGAGTACAAAAACATGTAGCCAAACACGTGCGATTCAAGCGCGTAGAATTTTTCCATTCGATGTGAATATGCATAACACGCTATTCGGAGGGAATTTAACACGAATTATTGATGATTGTGCGTCAATCACTGTATCCCGTCATTGCCGTCGTCTTGCGGTAACGGCATCGGTGGACGCGATGAATTATTTAAAACCACTTCCATTAGGACATTCTGTCTGCGTAGAGACGTATATCTCAGGGACAGGGAAGAAGAGTGTGGAAGTTTTCTGTAAAGTGGTCGGAGAAGATGTCTTAAACGGCGAACGCTATTTAGCGGCGACAAGCTTTTGGACATTTGTGGCACTTCCTCGTGAAGGCGAAACGGATTTTACAGTGGATACTATCATTCCAGAAACGGATGAAGAGAAATTCATTTGCAGCGGCTACGAAGAACGTCGTAAGGCACGTCTAGAACAACTAGGACGTCAAGAAGCATTAATGGATCATATTACCGTTGTAAAACCTTGGAATCTAGAAAATCACGAATCTTAAGCAAAACGTAAGAAACTTTCGAAGGATTTTTTAAGTTTGTCTGTTATAATGCAACTATCAATAGTTTAAGGAGTACATCGTGGACACTCAAAAAGCAATAGAACTCAATCGTAAAATTATTCGTATCGTAACGATTATCGGGATTATTTTAACGATTATTTTAGGATGGCTCGTGGCCAAGAATGATTATTTTGCGATAGACGGACCGTTCCGTGAGAGCATTGCCCACTCTGGATGGGTAGGGATTTTGATTTTTATCCTGATTCAAATTACGCAAGTGGTTTATCCGATTATTCCGGGAGGCTTAACTTGTGTCATCGGGCATATCGTATTCGGGCCTCTTTACGGCTGGATTTATAATTTTGTAGGAATCATGATTGGTTCTTGTATTAACTTCTGGTTGGCTCGTCGCTACGGGGAGACGTTGGCGAAGGCGTTCGTGGATGATGATACGTATAATAAATACATCGGTTATTTGGACAAAGGGAAGCATTTCGAACGCATCTTCTTTTGGGCGCTGGTCCTTCCTGGATTCCCAGATGATTTCCTATGTATGGTAGCTGGACTTAGTCATATGACCTTTAAGAAATTCGTGGCGATTTGTTTAATTGCAAAACCAGTCACATTATACGTTTATACACTGATTGCAGCAGAAGGAGTACAAGCCTTCTTCAAATTCTTCAATTAAGAAAGCAGTATCGATATGAAAAAAATCATGATTGCACTCGTGCGTGGATATCAAAAGTGGATTTCTCCATTATTCCCGCCTTCATGTATCTATAGACCAACTTGCTCGAGCTATATGATTCAGGCAGTTGAAAAACATGGTGCGCTAAAAGGCGTATTGATGGGATGCGGACGCATTTGCAGATGCCATCCATTTATAAGAGGTGGCCAAGATCCCGTTCCGGACTATTTCACATTGAGACGGAACAAGGATTACCGTAAGAAAATTATAGATGCAAATAAACAAGACACAGCTGACTAGAAATAGTCGGCTTTTTTGTATCTGAAGATTTTGTTATACTATACCTGACGACGATAAAAAGGGGTTTATAACGATGATGTTTAAACGGATGGGAAAAGGTTTAGCTGCATTCCTTGTAGTAGTGGCTGTTGTATTTGTTTGTTTTAAAGTTATGAGATATACAGAACAAATGAGGATGAGTTCTATTGTAAATAGTGAAGAAGCTAGGAAAGTATATGAGAAAGATTTAAAGTATATTGATAAAGATGCTTTTACACCAAACGGAGTGATTCAATCATATGAAATCTCCTCCTTTGAAAAGAATCCGATGGGTGGGATTATTGTGTATTTGTTTGTAAATGATCATAAAGAGTATACAGTATCTGTGTTTTTACATAAAAACGACTCTGACGGGAAATTAGTTTCTGGTGGAGGAAGTTGGGCTCCTCAGTTAGAGCAATTAATAAAAGAAAAGAATCAATAAATGATATAGAAAAAGCGGAAGAGAATAGTATTCTCTTCCGCGTATTTTTTTAAATAGATATCATTTTACATAAAGTAACCTAATTAGTAACGAACGAAAAATGCAGCACATACAGTAAAGATGAATAGGGCTGTACCAGGACTAACAATGCAATTGCTGAAGCTTTGATTATTCCAGAAATCTAGCCAACTGCAATAAAAGCAATTACAACGATTTGTCTAAGCATAACTTTCAAGGAGGAGAAGAACACGCCACATGCTCTATTTTCGTCTATGCCTTCTTGGATAGCCTGACCGGCTTCCAGTGAAGATAAGCTACCTTTTAATGAATCGATAGCAACGACTACTTTCATTTTCATCCCTCCTTAATATTGTAAAACCATTATATCAAGCGCTTACAATTAAAAATATTGCGAAAAATAGGAATTTTTATGAATTTGAAAAAGTTAAAAAAGAAGAGCATTTGTTTTAATCTATTAGAGTTAAAATTTGGGGTGATTTTTTCGAATATTACAACGCTGTAATACACCAAAAAAAGACGAATCGTATAGGGGTGGGAATATAGAAAATTGCTCGAACAGAAACCGAATATGAGATTAAAAAATCCTTCCTATTTTGTAATAAAAGATTAATCAGTTTACCATTGTTTTTCCCCTCGATTTTCGGTAACATTAGTAAGCAGATTTGAGAGAAATTAGGAGATATATATAATGAAAGGTCCTCGTACATGGGTGAAGAAAGTCGTTTGTGCACTAAGCATTTTAGCGTTAGGAGCAACAACGGTAACACCAGCAATTTATGCGCAAGATGACGCAAAAGCAAAAGAGGAAGCAGCTGCGATTCAAGATGTACAAAGCTACATTGCAATCGAGCAAACGAGCGGAAAAATTTTGATGCAAAACAATCAAGATGAAGTTCGCGGGATTGCTTCCATGAGTAAAATGATTACACAATATTTAATTTTAGAAGCGATAAAAAATGGAGAAGTAACATGGGAAACACAAATCCCAGTGAGCAATCGTGTTCATCAACTGAGTGCAAACTATAGCTTATCTAACGTGCCACTCCTACCAAGTGAAAAATACACGATTAAAGAATTATTCGATGCAATTTCTATCTATTCAGCTAATGCCGCAACATTAGCGGTCGCTGAGTATATCGGTGGTTCTGAAGCGAAATGGATTGAACGAATGAAAGCCAAACTCGATGAGTGGGGCATTAAAGACGCAACGATCATCAACGTAACGGGTCTACCTAATAAATACGGCGGAGCTGATAAGAATCCGTCCTATGGCGATGAAGATGAAAATAGCATGTCAGCCCGTTCAGTTGCGATTATCGCAAAGAACTTGGTGAATGATTTCCCTGAGATTTTAAAAGTATCATCGATTCCAACACAAACATTTAGACCAAATGGTTCAGGAACAACGAAGATGGACAACTTTAACTACCTTCTTCCAGGACTGCTCTTCGAATACGAAGGAGTTACAGGTTTGAAGACTGGAACGAGTGATGCAAGTGGGGCATCTATCACTACGACTGCCACACGCAATGGGTTCTCGGTCATTGTCGTATCGATGGGTTCTAAAGAGCCGTTAAATCGTTTCAAAGTTACGAGACATATTTTAGATGAGCTTTTCAAAAAATATGAAGGATTAATCGTGGGCGCGCCAGGAAAATCTGTGCAAAACTTAGCGCCAATCCAATTAGACGGTGGATCGGAAGAAACGCTTGGCGTGGATTACGGCAAAACCTTTATTGCGGCTGTACCAAAAGGAACAGCACTCAGCCAAATTAAAATTGGCTTCACCCCATTAGAAGAATTGAAGACCGAAGATGGGAAAGTGAAAGCACCAATTAAGGCTGGACAAACCGTGGGAACATTAACCTTTGAAATGCCAGGAGAAAATCTCGGGTATGTCGATGGCAAAGACCACGGGACAGTGGAAGCCTTAGCAGCTTTTGATGTGGAAACATCCAGCGTTGTGACAGAAAGCATGCGTGGAGCGAAAGGATTTTTTGAACAAATGATTCATAAAGTTCAAGACTTCTTTGGTGGTATTTGGAACAACATCCAAAATCTCTTTGCGCCTGCAGCTACTGAATAGGAATTTTTGCTAAAAGGCTTGCACTTTTCACTAGAGACGTGTACAATTTTAGACAAATGATACAGTATGAATAGTACCTGCGATCCTTTTGTAGAGAGCTAGTGGTTGGTGAAAACTAGTAAAGAGAGACCAGCGAATCCACATACGGTGCGAGAGCGAAAACATTGATTAAGCTATCCGGCGAAAACCGTTATCCCACAAATGAGCGCAATGGAAACATTGAAACCGGGTGGTACCGCGAAGAAAATTACTCTACTTCGTCCCTTAGACAATTGTCTGGGACGGAGTATTTTTTTATACAGAAAACACAAAATGGAGGGAAAATAATGTTAGATATCAAACGCATTCGTGAAAATTTTGAAGAAGTGGCTACAGCGCTAGGAAACCGTGGAGTTGATCGCGCAACAGTAGAAGAGTTACGTGACTTAGATGAAGAACGTCGCGCACTCATCACAAAAACAGAACAATTAAAACAATACCGCAATACGGTGACAGAGGAAATCTCTCTTCTAAAACGCAATAAGGAAGACGCAACAGAGAAAATCGCTGAAATGAAACAAGTCGGCGAAGACATCAAAGCAACAGACGCTCATTTAGCCGAAGTGGAAGAAAAAGTGGAATACATCGCATCTCGCTTACCAAACACAGCTGCAGAAGGCGTTCCAGTAGGGGCAGATGAAACAGAAAACGTAGAAATTCGCCGCGAAGGAACTCCGCGCGTATTCGACTTTGAACCAAAACCTCACTGGGAAGTGGCAGAAGCTTTAGATATCTTAGACTTCGAACGTGGAGCGAAAGTATCAGGAAGCCGTTTCTTATACTATAAAGGCCTTGGAGCTCGCCTAGAACGTGCCATCTACAACTACATGCTTGATTTACACGTTGAAAAACATGGCTACACTGAAATGATCACACCATACATGGTCAACGAACAATCAATGTACGGTACAGGTCAATTCCCTAAATTCAAAGAAGATGTGTTCCAATTAACAGACGAACGCAACTTAACCTTAATCCCAACAGCAGAAGTGCCACTTACAAACTACTACGCAAACGAAATCTTAGACGAAGCGCAATTACCAATCTACTTTACAGCGCTTAGCCCATCATTCCGTTCTGAAGCGGGTAGTGCGGGCCGCGACACTCGTGGATTAATCCGTCTTCACCAATTTAACAAAGTAGAAATGGTGAAATTCGCAAAACCAGAAGATTCATTCGATGAATTAGAAAAAATGACAGATAACGCCGAAGATGTATTACGCGGATTAGGCTTACCATTCCGTACAATCGTGTTATGTACTGGCGACATGGGATTCTCAGCGGCGAAGACTTATGACGTTGAAGTGTGGATTCCAGCGCAAGATACTTACCGTGAAATTAGTTCTTGCTCAAACTGTGTGGACTTCCAAGCGCGTCGTGCGAAAATTCGTTTCCGTCGTGAAGACAGCGGCAAGATTGAATTGGTGCACACATTAAATGGTTCAGGGTTGGCAGTTGGACGTACAGTCGCAGCGATCCTTGAGAACTACCAGAACGAAGACGGTAGCGTGACAATCCCTGAAGTACTTGTACCATACATGGGTGGCGTTACAAAAATTGGGTAGTGAAACCCAAGGGATACTTTAAGTAGTATCTCACAATCAATCATTAAAAGTTAAAAAGCCTCTATATTGAAGAGTTGTTCCACAACCTTCGAATCCTTTCGGATAGTTGTATAGTGGTAAATGTAAGGATACCGCCAGGAGCCAACTATCTCCTGGCTACCAAGCTTCAAACTGACTCTACGGGTTTCACCCTAGAGTCAGTAATTCACAT
>ERZ773073.149-NODE-149-length-40574-cov-7.700486_pt1 | contig 40574 bp, 54 predicted proteins | sample MGYA00580616_ERZ773073 | MGnify/ENA primary metagenome ERZ773073 (study PRJEB29015, sample SAMEA2737960) | human oral metagenome | biome: human oral; feature: human-associated habitat; material: dental | place: China | collected 2131 ...
GTGCTGTCGGTGCCTTTGGCTCTACCGGTGCTGTCGGTGCCTTTGGCTCTACTGGTGCTGTCGGTGCCTTTGGCTCTACCGGTGCTGTCGGTGCCTTTGGCTCTACTGGCGCTGTTGGTGCCTTTGGCTCTACTGGCGCTGTCGGTGCCTTTGGCTCTACTGGCGCTGTTGGCGCCACTGGTTCTACTGGCGCTGTCGGTGCCTTTGGTTCTACTGGCGCTGTTGGTGCCTCTGGCTCTACTGGTTCTACTGGTTTTATTGGAACACCTATAGCTTTAATATCAGAGTTAAAGGCAAACCAAACATTTCCACTCTTGTAAGAAACCATATTAAAGCTAATCTCTGGCTGAGTTACTTCACCAACAATAGCTCCATACCACTTTTTATCACTTTCAGCTGTATCCCATTCTAAAGTTTCCCAGCGAGAACCTAATGCTTTTTCAGCGTTTGAAGAATTCGCATAAGCTGAATTATTAGCTTGAATTTTAATTGAGGAACCAGAAATAGGGATTAATTTACCATTAAAATAGCGTACGCTTTCGATTGCATCCTTATATACAGCTCCACTACCATTTCCACGATTTAGAGATGAGAAACTTACTAAACTTCCTGTAGGGTCAATCAATTCCCCATCTTCGCCATAGAATTTCACTTTTACATTGATATTCGTAGAAGTAAAGAAGTCATTATACCAAGCTGTAATTGTTGGATCGTCTGATGCATACATACTCATTTTGGTTCCATCACCAAATTCTGTAGCTTTCAAGGTATAAGTATAGACAACTTTTGAAATCTTTTTACCATTAAAACTAGAATTTTGTAAGCCAGTGTATGTTACATCCACTGGTTTGTTTTTTTCTAAAACAAGTCTTGCATATGCATTATTTGAGTTAATTTGATTAAAGTAAGAATAGGCTGTTGATTTTGTCTTGTCGGGATTAGTTGGAGAAATGCCCCATGACCTTACCAAATCATCCAATTCTTTTTTTGTATACTGATGTACTGATGGATCAATTGAGCGGAGAGCATTCGGCTCACTCTTGAAAATTAAAGATTGTGATTTGGCTTCTGTTAGATAGCCATCTTGATGTTTTTTAGCTTCAGCTTCAATCATGGCACGCGTGTATTCTTCCATATCACGCTTATATTGCTCACTGTCTGCTTTATATTTAGCTAAAGCAGCATCATATTGAGCCTTAGCCTTATCATAAGCTGCTTTATCGACAGTATATTGTGCCTTAGCCTGATCATAAGCAGCCTTATCAATAGCATACTGAGTTTTCGCTGCATCATATTGAGCTTTAAGGATTTGATATTGACCGAGATCACGATCATACTGAGTTTTCGCTGCATCATACTGCTCTTTATACACTTGATATTGAGCCAGCTCGCGATCATATGTTGTCTTAGCCACATCATAGGCAGCCTTATCAACTTTATATTTAGCTAAATCAGAATCATATTGAGTCTTAGCTGTATCGTAAGTAGCCTTAGCTGTATCATAGGCTTCTTTAGCTGTATCATAAGCTGCTTTATCCTTGTTGTACTGAGCTAGATCTTCAACATATTTATTTTGAGCTTCGTCATAAGCTGTTTTCGCTATATTGTACGCAACTCGATCCTCTTTATATTTCTCCAGGTCCTTTTCATACTTAACTTTGGCCGCATCGTAAGAAATTCTAGCCGCATCATAGTTTGCCTTAGCTATATCATAAGCTGCTTTATCCGTATCATAAGTCGTTTTAGCCTTGTCATACGCTTCTTTATCAACATCATATCGAGTCTTAGCCACAGCATAAGCAAGTTTCGCCTCATTATAAGCAGCTAAATCTCTATCATATTGAGCTTTCGCTGTATCATATTGTGTTTTCAATACATGATATTGAGCCAAATCATAGTCATACTTAGCTTTCGCTGTATCATATTCTGATTTTTTTACATCATATTCAGCTTTCGCTGTATCATACTGTGTTTTTGCTTCATTGTATTTGGCAGTATCTACTTTGGCAGCTTCCGTAACTGATTTAATTTCTTCAGTTTGTTTTTTATAGTCGTTTTTGATCTCAGCAATTTTTTGCTCCGTTTCTTGTGGAGTAGTTGCTGTGCCACGATCTACATCAGCTTCCCTAGTAACCTCAACCCCAGCTTTTTTTGCATCTTCTACAGCATTATCCAAACCAGTAGAATCAACTTTTACAGGCTCTGTTTCCGTAGCTTTTGCAGGAGCTGCTGGAGGTGCAGTGTAAGTTACAGGGGTTGTGTCACTAGCCGAAGAAGCCAATGCAGTCGGAGTTGATTCAGCTGCTGGAGCTGCTGGGGAAGTAGCTTCAACTGGAGCAGTTGCATTCGCAGTTGGAGCGGTTGAATCCGTAGCAGTCGCTGGAGCCGCTGCTTCAGCTGATGCAGCCTGAGATTGTACTGCCAAACTAGTATCTGCCGCTGACGCTACAGCTGTTGTAGTCGTTGGTTCAGAAGATGATACTTCATCCGCCGATGCAGTTTTGTTATTGCTAAACATAGCAATAGCACCAAGAGCAATGACACCAATTGTACCATAGACTTTATTTTTACGAATAGATCCATGACCTTTGGTCTCACTATTGTGATTGAACATACGCGTTCCTTCTTTCCTTTTTTATAATTAACCTATTATCCAATTTTCTCTTTCAAAAGGTTTAATTTGTTTAAACCCTAAGAGTGATAAAACGAACAGACCGATTGTTGCAAAAAGAGTCGTTGTTTCACCAAGCTCTGGCAACAATACAAATTTTCCATCACTGGACTTAACAGTAACAGTGCCGTCATCATCGGCTGTCCCACCTACTTGTGCTAGCGGAACGACTGATTGGGAACCATCAGAGTTTTGGACAACAGCACGACCCTTATCACTTCCGATGACTTGGAAACCTTGATCTGTCAAAAGTGGAGAGCTTGCTGAAACCTTTTCTCTCACAGGAAGAGCTAGCATTTGAGCTAAATCAAAGTCTACCAAGCTATCTTTTTCACGCTTTTCAGACTGTTCCTGTTTTCTTTCTACAAGTCTCTGTAGTTCTGAGGCGGCTGCTCTCTTATCTGCATCAGTCAGTGAAGTTGCTACAGTGGCCATAGAAACTGCTGATGAGACTGATAAGTTAGCTGACGCTGTTGAAATCCCCGACGTCGGCTGCCAAGCTTCTGGAAGCACAGGTGACTCTGTAGGTGTGGATTCTTCAGAAGCAATCTGAGATTCCGTTTCTGTCGCTGGGGCTTCCAGATTTTCTGGTTCAACTGATGGATTGGACTCCACCGGTGGAACCTCTGGCTCCACTGACTCACCCTTATCAGGGTCAGTCGACTCAGGCTTCTCTGGCAGGACTTCCGAGCTCGGATTTACAGATGAATCCGCAGGAGCTGATTCACCAACTTCCATAGGTGGTGCTGGTTTTGCCGATGAAGCATCTGATTGCACTAGGTTTTTGCCATTTTCTGAGTCTGTTGATGCCGTAGACGTCGTTTTATCATCCGTTGTCGGCACAGTGGCGACCGGTGCCGAATTACTTGAGCGCTCCACATCACGAGCCAACACTGGATTTGCACCCAAAGCAGATAATAAAACCGCCGTCGAGGTCAGAAAAACTTTATTTTTTTCATTATAAAGCATCCCCTCCATTCTCAAAATACATATATATGTTGCTAAAGCAACAGTATAAAATACCACTTATTTTAATGATAATAATATTCTTGTAATTTGTCAAGTTAAACATGTGACCCTAATCTAATGATTGTGTAAAAAATGTCATGAAATCGAGTGAAAACATAGACCTTTTTTACTTTCCTAATATATATTCTCTGATTTTATGTATAAAATGGACAGAAAATGAAGCGATGTGAGGCATTTTTTTATAAAAGAACGCTTACTTTTATCTATGTTCTATCCAATATTACTTTAAGATGGAGCTTCCAGCCATTTGACGTTCAGACGACTGAACTTACTTGACAGATTCTCAAATAAATACTAAAATGAAATGATAGAGACTTTTAACTAGAAAACATTAAGAGAGGAGGAAACTACTGTATGGCTGAATCGAGACGGAAAAAACGAACACTGCTTTTTCCTATACTCCCTTTACTTTTCTCAGCTTTTTTACCAGTAGTTGCGCACGCCTCTGTTGAAGGAGAGGCTAACGATCAGAAGAGTGAACTGGTCTCTTCCAACCTCTCAACTAACGAAAAAGAGGGACAAGAACATTCAGATTCTGAAAGCCAACCGAACCAAGGAGCCGACAGCAATATCTCCTCTTCAAGCACGCCTGCAGCTCCAGCTCTTTATAATAAAACATACGAATTTATCAGTGGCACCCCAAATAAGACTCTGCCTCCAGAAGTCCTGAAATACTTGCCACAAAATCAGGAAAATATCCAAAACGGAACGAGAGCAATCCCTGATCCGCCAAAAGAAAACCAAACAGAAATCCAGGTCCCATGAGGAAAATGGATTTTTAAAGGCTACGACAAAGATGCGGAAACTATCCAAGATAAAGATGCGCATTTTATTGGCAAATGGGAGTTTGAAGAAAAGCCAAAGCAGGAAACAAGTACCTCAAGCAAGGAGCACTCTACGAGCAGCAAACCTTCAAAAAAGGCGAAGACTGCATTCACCTTGACCTTGCCAGTCATCGGTAGCTTACTAGCCATGTTGCTTGCAACCGGATCTTTCTTTTTCTACCGCAAAAAGAAGCTGGGCACAACGCAAACCGAGGTTCCTGCCACTTCACCGACGACTCCACTTAAAAACTCTCAGAAACAAAACTTCAAAGCAGCATTGAGCCGTTTCTCATCCATGATAACCCTGCTGGGATTCCGAAAACGTAAAGAAACTGACGAAGATTCCTGGGATTAACATGTACGCTCACAAACTCTGATGTATCAGTTTTAAAGAATTCTAATTTAGCATAGCCGATAAAAGCAAGTTTTGATTTTATCGGCTTTTTATTATGTCACTGCTAATATGCTAAATATCTCCACTTTGGAAAACTCAGACCAGACAAGCTCTGATAGCTTCTAGTCATCTCATGATTTATTTTCTGATTTCTACTAGCCGACCATCTTTTGGGACATCATCTTAATTATTTTTGCAAAGTTTGTAACTTTTAGTTGACGTCCTGAAAAATATACGCTAAAATAGTAAGAGTTGCGGCGGTATAGCCAAGTGGTAAGGCACGGCTCTGCAAAAGCTTGATCGTCGGTTCAAATCCGTCTACCGCCTTTCAACACCTGATTTATCAGATTTCAACCGAATGAAAAGCCCTATTTTACGGGCTTTTTTATTTTTTTCTTCGGTTTAAAAATGATAACTTTAAAAATATTTTGGGGCGGATTTGGGGCGAAAACAGACCGACATCTTTGTCGGCCTGTTCCTACTTTATTCAAAATCTAACAAATCACTTTCTACGACCGCTTCAATCGCTAGAGATTTTTTCCCTTGCTCTACAAAATCAATAGTGATAGCATTATCTTTGATTTCTGTTACTTTCCCAGTTCCAAATGATGAATGTTTGACCGTTGAACCTACAACGTCTTTGTGAGACTCAATCCAATTTTTTACTTTCTCATTTTCTTCCTGATCTTGTAGAAGACCAGATTGTTTCATCAATTCGACCACCTCGAAATATCCATCTACAAATGTCTGTTTGAAATCAGAACCCATAGATAATTCTGAACGTTTCACAGGTTCTCCTAAACCTAACATCAAGTGAATAGCTTTCAAAATGACATCATCAGAGACGTTGCGGCTATCGAGCTGCCCACCGACTGCGTCGCCATAAACACCATAGAAATGGCCGTCTTCATCATCGTGACCGTAAATATCCATGATATTACTTGTACCAAGATTGCAATATACTGCCCCTTCTTCATTTACAATAGCATACGCTACATCATTGTTTTTGATTGCTTCAAGTAGTTGTTTTGCTTTTTCCATTTCCAATTCCTCCGCATAATCTGTTAATTTGATGGCATTTTCTAAACTCATTTTTTCGATTGGGGTTTTACCTGTAACCCACCTACTAATTGTCGTGCTACCTATTCCAGTAGCTTTAGAAATTTTGTAGGCTGTCAATTTTTTTAATAATTTTTGAATTTTTTTAAAATCTGCTTTACTCATTTTTTATTATCTCCTGAATACCAAGCGATTGCTACTGCTAAAATTGCTACAAATAATATAATTTTCATCTTGATTTTCCTCTCACTTTCGTATACAATGAAAGGCAAGGAGAGCTTGCGCTCTCTCACCTTCAAGCGATTATCTCTTCCGTGGTCTACCAAACTTAGGAGCGATTTTCGCTTTTTTATTTTGCTCTTTTAGTACCTTGTACCAAGAGCGACTTTCCTTTGAAATTGCTACCGCAATTCCAATCATGACCGTGACCCTTGCTAGCCACTCGTCTATGCTGTCCATTTGTATCACCTCCTTACATTATTTATTATACTACATTATAATGCACTAGTCAATGCTTTTTATAAACTTTTTTTGAATTTTTTAAAAAAAGTTAAGTCTATCAATACGGAAAATTTTAAATTTTTCCATTATAGCAGAAAAAAGCCCCAGCCTTTTCGGCCGGGGATAATTAAAATTTAAGAAAGAAATTTTTTCATCGCAGTTTCCGCTGCGTTTTTTATTTATGACAATTGACCCCACAGGTCAATGCGGTTGCCAGCTTCGTCCGTCTGGCCAATCGCTAAGTAATTACGATTGCCAGATTCTCCGACATAAGAAATCCAGCGATAGCCATCGTTTGAGCCTTTAGAGTCGTAATGGACTTTTTCGCCCGGCTGATAAACTGCCACGATTTCACCGTCTAAGCTAGGCGTTCGGCGGACATTGATTGGAGAGTCGCCGACTGTGAAAGTAGCATCTTCTGGGAAGAAAGGGGCCTCATGATTTTCCATGACTTCTGTAATCGTTTCTTTTAGCTCAGCTTTAGGTAAAGACTCGCCTTTTGGACGAAATGCTGTTGGATACAAGATAGAGTATGGAAAAGCAACGAGGTTAAACACACCCCCGATACCGTCAGGCCCCGAAGCTCCACCTTGGTTCTGACCAAGGAACCAACCTTGGGTGCCATCGATGTCCCCAGCGAAAATAGCGATATGTGAAACAGGTGTGAGGTCTGTTTCCATAAAGACAGCTACATCGCCTTCTTCCATGTTTTCCACTTCGTCGAAATAGTCCAGCATGCCATTAGTATAGCGTTGCTCCCAAATGTCTTTAACAAAGCCAGAAACTGTGCAGTTAGCAAATGGTACACCTAACCAAACGCAGTATTTAGCATATCCATCCCAACACTGCCAGCTAAACCAACCGTCAATATCGAAGCCGTACCCAAGGACTTCATCCTGAAATAATTTATATTTACGCATATTACTTCTCCTTTTTTAATTCAAACGCTGCAAGCCAAAAATAGACTGCAGCAAAAGCAAATAGAGCAAGCTTCAGCGCCTGCTCTTTTATTCTATTTTTTATCATTTTTATCCGAACTTGAGATTTTTTCGATAAACTCTCGAAAGAATGCTGTGTTAATACCTAGTTTATCAAAATTTTCCAGAATAGATTTTAGCTCAAAAAAAAGATACCCGAAATAAAGTATCTGTAGAGCTCCAAGTCCGATTCCTTCAGGCAGTAAAATAGACAGCGGAATGCAGAAAGCTAGTAAAGCGATACTAGCAATCTTGCGAATAATTCCGTTGATCCCTTCTTTGCTACGAAATTCAATGTTTGGGTTGAGCTTAGCGGCCAGAGTCCCTGTCAGGAAGTCAATAGCCATAGCACCCATGATAAGTGCTAAAGTAAACACAATCAGTTCATCCTGCGTATCAATTAAGTCACGCAAGCTGTGTGACCATTCCAAAACGTCAGCCTGCATTCATCACCCCTTTTTCTCTTTAGGCGCAGCTTCTAGCTCTGCGATTATAGCATCTTCCGCAGCATAGACAGCGTTCCGGAATGCTTCCTCTTGATCTCGCACTTCTTGACGGTTGGCTGCGTAAACCTCAGCATTATCAAGCCATGAGTTATGTGTTGTCACGCCTTTATCATCGATATCGGCTGTCATGGTTTTAACGAGCGTGTCGTCAACTTTGACGTGCCCTACGATTTTAGTTGTTTTGATAAGTTCCAGTGTCATTTTACTTCCTCCAATTTTTCTTTTGCTTCGTCAAAAAGTTCCTTCAACGCTGCATCCGAAGCTAACACAGCATTAAAGCTATTGAGTTCTTGCTCCAAGAGCGAGCTTTTGCTTCGCTCTACAATAAGCAGAGCTTGCAGTTTAATTTCTGATTGAGTCTTATCCGTTAGCTGATTTTGGTATTCAGCCAGCATGTAAACATACACATTTTCGTCCATTTTTTCTCCTTCTTACGATATTCCGTAGTTATAGCCATAATTTTGGAAAAGCTCTCTGACTTTATCTCTCATGGCTCCTGTCATGGTTACCTGATTTCCTGCAGCATGCTCCCAAAGTCGCCACAAGGCCGCTACAGACTCCTCTAGCTTGACCCAGTCACGACCGTTAGGATTGCGGTGTTTTGGTGCGACAAAGCTTCTTGCCCAGAAAGACGACTCTTTATTCCAAGTAGCGGGAGTCATCCGCTGCGTTACCGCGTTGATATTCCATCCCACATCCCCTTGAGCGTGACGAAAATAAGTATTATCTCCGTATAGTCTCAGGGAATCTTCAATTCCTGCCTTGTTTGAGTTTTCGACCACTAGACCTGCAAAAGTAACTGAATCGAACTTCTCGCTTCCATTCCGGTTACTACCTATAATTGTCCGAGTGTAGTCCACGTTGCCTTTTCGCTCGGTCTCATAACGCATAAACTGCGTCGGGTGCCCGGGCAATACCCGCTTGATTGCGGCCGTGTTTGACCCCATAATCAACGTGTTTTTATTTAAGTCAAAATTTAGTGTGCCATCAATCGAACCAAGGACGCCGCCTCTTATTTGGTTTGCCGTAAAGTCAATAGATTGTAGTGTATTGACGAAAGCGTCTTTTGCCATCAGCTTTCTGAGCAGAGCTTCACCAGCAGATAACTTTTCAAGTAAAGCATCATCCGCCTTGACTTTATCAGCCGTCACGGCATTAGCTCCTAGCACTTCCGCTGTCACTGCGCCTGCTGCTAGATGAGGTGTTGTGATAGCTCCTGCGGCCAAGTCACGGCCAGTGATGGAGCCATCCACGATTAAATCGCCCGTTATCCGCATGAGCTTTGTGATGGCCTGCATGCTCTCTGGATTTTGGACGAAAAGACTAGCCAAAGTCTGCCCGTTGACAACCTTCCCAGTCCCAAGAACGATCTGACCGGGTGTGATACTGATGTCGGTCTTCTTGAGGCTTTCCCCGATCTGACTGGACATAGTAGCAAACTGCCCCTCAACTGACTGACGATACTCCGCTAGCTTAGTCTCGGAGCTGGTTTTCAGCTCCTCAAACCGTCTTGTCAGCCCTCGCACGTCCTCTACATGCTGGGCTTTGGCAACGTAACTGGCCTCGATAGCCTTACGCTCAGCAGTCAGCTGACGGGCTGTTTCCTCTCGAGAGTAAGAGCGTAGAGCTTCTGCTCTCGAGCCGTCAGTATTGACGTAGGCTTGCACAGCTGTGAGGTCGGTGCGCAAGCCTTGAGCCGTCTGTTTAAACTCAGCTAAGCTAGTCTTAGCCTCATTAAGGCCAGTCTCGACCCTGCCGACTTTGTTTAAGGTTTCTTGAGCTGACTGCTTCCACGTATTAAAGCTTGTCAGCGAGCCATTGGCCGTATTAAGGGCGGATTGCACGCTGGCCAGTTGGCCGTCGATGCCCTGTTTAAACTCTGCAAGCTTGGTGTCAGCGTAGCTCGTTGTATCTTCTGGAGCTGGTGACCAATCTGTTGGGATAGTACCTATCTCTAGCTTAAATTTAGCTTTATCTTTATCTAAAATTAAATTTTCAAATGAGATAGCTAAATATCTAGCGTTTTGAGGCGGTTTGAGGTCCTTTTTTAAGTAGCCATTAAACCAAAATGTTGAGTACCCGTTTGAAATAGGGTTGCGTTGCTCATCAAATAGCTGCAAGCCTGCCCACAACCTTTTCTCTTTAGGCTCAAGTTCCCAGATTTGCAAAATATAATCTGTGCTTTTAATCTCGATAAGATTTGAATATACATAATTATTATCTCGCTTAAGACCATTTTGATAATAACCATTTTTGTTAAAATTTGAGTAAGCTAGTAAATTATTTCCGCCTACAGCAAGCTCCTCAAACCGCCTGCTTATGCTCCGCACGTCCTCTGTGTGCTGAGCTTTGGCCACATAGCCAGCCTCAATGAGCTTGCGTTCGGCAGTCAGCTGACGGGCTGTCTCCTCGCGACTGTAGGTCCGCTGAGCTTCCGCTCGTGTGCCGTCAGCGTTGACATAGGCTTGGACAGCTGCCAAGTCTACCCGCAAGCCTTGGGCTGTTCGTTCAAAGCTTGCCTTGGCCTCTGTGATGAGGCCGTCAACATCCTCGGAATTTTCGCTATAATCAGTCGCTAGATTGCCTCTTTCTAGCTTGACTCCAGCCAGCCAAATTTCATCTGTCGTGCTTCTGCTATTGTGTCTAAATAGCACATGCTTATAGATACTAGTAGCATCTATAGGCGCATCTGCCAACTTGTAAACAACATAGTATCTCTGCCAGTCAGCAGAGAGCGCAAAGCGACAATAGCCGTCTCCTGCCTTTGATACAAGACCTTGACTGGTTGTACCAGACAAAACAGATAGATACCCTCTCCGACCGTAAAAGAATGTAGTCATCTCGCCTGTGCCTTTAGCCCAAAAGGACAGGGTGTAAGTCCCGCCCAGCTCTGGATAAAGAGCGTTGGAATACTCGACAATATCCTGATAAGCAGAATTAGCGTCTGCGTTTTTAAAATATCTAACTACGCAATTGTTGTATGTCTCAGATAATAGCTGAGACCGCCCATTGACCCTGTCAAATGCTTTTGTCCTTTTGAGCAGGTTGACTCCACCAACCCTGAGACTAGCCAACTCCTCCCTCAGCTTCCCAGCCTCAGCCGTGACCAAGGTCTTGTCAGCCTTGTCTTTCGTGGCATTGACAATCTCTTGTCTAATACCAGACGCTCGCACCTCAAACTCGGCTGTGCTGAGCTTTTGGTTAAGCTTGTTCTGCGTGTCAGTCTCGAGCGACTTGACTGACTGCTTTATCCCATCTGAGAGTACAGTCAGGGCGCTGCTGTCGGCCTTGGTCTTGAGCCCCTCGGTCAAGCGGTTCACTCCAGCTTCGAGCGAGTCAGCCTTTTGTCTAAAGGTTGATTCTACGGCTGAGATTTGTGTTTCGACATCTTCGGGCGCCGGACTCCAATCTGTCGGTATCGTGCCATATTCGACTTTGATTTTGGTTTTGAGTACATCTCCGATTTCAAAGCTTGATCCACCACAACCAAAACGCAAGGTAACAAAACTCACTCCCGCTAACTCTTTTGGTGAAATCACAAAAGAGTTAGTGCCGTAATGTCGATAATGTTTTACCGTACTTCCTCTTTCGTCGAAGTACGAAATGTAATTCTTGGCAAAGACAGGATTCGAAATCGTCACATAGATTGATCTGCCTGAAATGACAGGAATACGAACGCCATTTCTGACGCTTACTGTTCTTGGGTGAGTCATCGCTTCGCCGACATAAGGATCTAGTCCTGTTGCTTTAAAAGATATCTCGCCAGATAAAATGTCCATTTTAAAGTCTGCTACATGACCATTTTTCACTATTTCGGCATTTTTACTCAACGCATAGAGATTTGTACCCCCAACCGACACGCTCGCAATCCGACTAGCCAACTCATCTGCTGTCTGCTTAACCTCAGACTTGCTGGCTTTGCCATCTGCCACGTTGGCCAGCTCTGACAGCCTGCGTGTAGTCGACTGCTCAAACGTTGCCTGAGCGGATTTCACGCCCGCTAGCTCTGTTTTAGTCGCATTGAGCGCTGAGACTTGCTTTGCTATCTCGGTTTCGTGCTGGCCTTGTTTGGTGCGGATAGAGCCAACATCCGAGCGGATTTGACTGATATTGCTATTCAACTGACTCTGAGCTTGCGTTAGGTTGGTTTTGACACCAGCCAGCTCTGACTTTGCCTGATTGATAGATTGCGCTTGCTTAGCTAGCTCACTATCAGATTGGGATTGCTTGCCTCTAATGGCAGCAATATCAGACTGGATTTGACTGATGTCGCCAGAAAGCCGACTCTGAGCCTGTGTCAGATTCGCCCTAACAGCCGCTAAATCAGTCGAGGCGCTAGACAGTTTCTGATCAAATTCCTTTTGCAGCCTGTCCGTGACCTCACTCTTACTCTGATTGATTTTCAGATTCAGCTGCTCGGTCATTGCTGCTTTTATAGCCTCTGCATGAGCTTTGATTTTCTCAATATCATCCTTGATAGCTTCAGACCGCTTGTTAAACTCCGCATCAAAGGCTGCATCAGCATTCTTCAATGCACGTTCAATAGCCACATCCTGAGCCGTGGCACTTGCTCCAAGAATGGCATCAGCGGCATTTGACAAGCCACTGGACATACCAGAGCCACCAACTCCTGGCTTATCATCAAAGGTTATAGAGATATACTCTTCTGTCAGAGCGTTAAACTCGTAGGCAATGGCTTTCTTATAGAGGTCGGCACTGTGCTTTCTACTCTTGAGGTTGACAGTGTCTCCAAGATGGACAACTTGCCCATCAAGCTCATAGGCTTCAATTTTGATGGCATCAGATACCTTATCAATCCCCTCATTTTTAAACTTGGCCTCTGCCCATTTTCTCAGCTCGTCGATAGTTTTGGCATTGTTGTTCTCATATTCTTTTTCGTTTATATAAGGATATGAGTTGATGAGCGGACTATCAACGGTCACTCTGAGAGTCACTTCATCTTCAGCGCCTTCTGGTTTAAATGTTGACCTTGCGTGGATTCTAGTGACTACATTTTGAGAGTTCTTGGTTCGCTGATAGGACTTGAGGTTTTTGTGTGTCGTGATGATAACCCCACGATCAGCTCCACGGCTCCGCTTGATGGATAGGGCAAAGTTATCACGGACAAGCTCTCCTTCCCATGTTCCGACAATACTGTGCTTGCCGTCCATCAAGACTGAGTAGAGCGTTTCTGTCGCAGTAGTGTTGAAGGTGCGATTGTCTGAGATATCGCTAGTAAAAGAAAAATCCCCTAAATCAGTCTTAGCATTTTGAACCATTTGAGATAGCGCCATAGCACATCCTAGCTGAACCACACTAATAGGCTTAATAGACCGTCTCATGATATCATCAGAGATATGATAGGCAGTGATGTCCAAGCTATCGTCATTCTCAATAGGCTTCTTGATACGGAACAGCTGAGCGCCCAGCACAGGCACAGGCGCTTTTATCAGCATATCTTCTTTGATAAGCTGATAGATACCCGAGTCTGTGATAGGAAATCGGACAGTAAGGTAGAAATCACCGTTGGTTTCTTCTTTGACAATGGCAGAGCTGGCCTCATGCAGTGGAATCCCATTCCATTTGACCGTTCTTACATTTGCATCAAGTAAAAAGAGCAACTATGCCCACCCCCAAACTGTTTCAAATTTTAAAGACTGGATGCCAGCACCTAAAACAACACCGACATTCTGACCTTTGGTTGCATCTACCGTGATAAAATCACCAGCCCACTTAATGAGCTTGCCACTAGCCGTTTTAAAGCTAGGATTGTCAGGATCATTGACCATCACAAGCGATTCTGAAAGTTTTTCAAGTTTAATCACTTGGTTGCCTATCGTAAACGATGTCTCAGAGGCGCTCTGACCAACTACAGTAATCTTCGGAAAAGCAAGAGCTGACCCCTGTACCCTCAAAACCCCATTCCCAGTCAATGTCTGAGTATCAGTGGTTTTGAAAAACTTGGTAGGATGGCAAGTAAAAGTCACTTTGGTCACATAAAGGCCAGGCTTTTCTTGTTCGGCATCTGTCGCGCTTGCTTTGTAACACCAAAAACGTGTCGTCTTCACACGCTCATTTTCAAGCCAAAACTTCTCACGGATGAAAAGGCTCATGAACCGATTAAGCTGTTCTTCAGTAGGCTTGACCAGATAGATGGTGTAGGACTTCTTGACAAGCTCACGGTGCTTGTTAGTTTGGACAATAGCCCCACTAATCCCATCGTGCTCTAGAAGGTTTGTCTTGCTGTCTCCCAACGTCACAGAAGGGGACTCATGCATAATTACCTTGAATGGAAAAGACGATGTTTTCACACCATCAATCACTAGTTCGTTATGTTTAATCATGCTGTCCCTCCTTTCAGTTGTGTCTTACGTTGTAGCTCATCAGCGATACGCTGAGCAACCTGATTAGCAATCTTAGTGATATCAGCTTCTTCACGGATGATATTACCAGTGATTGTGATATTGATAGATGGTGTGTTACCACCCATTGTCTGAGCAATACCACGGCCGATAGCACTCAAGTTCTTTTCGTTCAGCGGAAGCACTGCTTCCCTACCAGCTTCACCTCCGACCATGATATTATTACCATTCATGCCAAAAGCAGTCGGCTTGGTCAAGATACCACCTTTAGCATACCAGTCTATACCGATGCTCGGTATATTCCCTTTTAGCCAGTCAAGCGGATTGGCTGACCCGCTAACTCGAAAATGAGGCAATGGGATATGTGGCCATGAGATTTGAAAGTTAAATAAATTCTTGATGGCATTGATTGCATTTGAAACAGCGTCCTTTGCTGCATTGATAGCATTTGAGATACTATTCTTGATACCGTTCCAAATATTTGACACAGTATCAGAAATGCCGTTGAGAATATTACTGATAGTCCCTGAAATGCCCTGCCATGTCGAAGAAATTATGTTTGAAATGGCCGATATGATTGAGGAAACAATGGACTGCATGGCATTCCAAACAGTTGACATTGTATTCTGAATGGTGTTCCAAGCACCAGACCAATCTCCACTGATAACCTGCATAATCGTTGTGATAATGCCTTGAATCACAGTGATAGCCGTTTGAACCACTGTTGTGATCACATTCCAAACCGTTGAAATGATGGTCTGAATATTAGTCCAGATTGCCTGGATGTATGGCCCTAGAAATTCCATGGCGGTTTGTATAATGCTGGTGATAACGTTGATAACCGTCCCGATTACTGTTGAAATGGCAGTCCAGACAATTTCAGCTGTTCTTTTGATGAGTTCTTGGTTCTCATTCCACCAAGTCACTAATCCCCCAAAGATAGCCATAACAAAATTTGTCACAGCTTGGATAACTGCGCTGATTGAGACTTGGATGGCAGTCCAAACCGTTTTGACAATTGCCATAATCCAAGTATGATTTTCGTTCCACCAAGCGATCATCCCACCAAATACAGTTTGAACAACTGTATTGATGCCAGATATGATTGTCGAAATGATTTCTCCAAGCGTATTCCAGACATTGCTAGCTGTAGACAAAATGATTTCTTGGTTTGCTGCCCACCATTTTGTCAAAATACCCCAAACCGCCTGCACAACCGTACTGACAGTTTGAATGACTGTCCCAATCACCGTTGAAATAGCAGTCCAAACCGTACTAGCTGTTTGATAGATAGTATCTTGATTAGCTGTCCACCATTCTACTAAATGACCAATGACAGAGATAACAACAGAACTAATAGCGGAAATAGTTGCTTTAACAAATTCCCGCAAAGATTCAAGCATTCTGAGAGTTGATTCAAATTGATCCGCTGGCATAAGGGCATCAATCCAGTCAAGTCCCTCCTGAACCGACCAGCTCCCAGTCAATACTCCAAAAAAGGCTTGAAGGATATCAAAAGCGATCCCGATAGATTTCGTGATTCCCTCCCAAAGCCCTTTCATGGAGTTTCTAAAGCCTTCATTGTTTTGCCACAGTTCCTTGATACCAATGACAAAAAGTGTAATAGCGGCTACAATGCCAATAATTGTTGCTACAATTGGTGCAAAAGCTGTAATCATTCCGACTACGGTTGTCCCCATTGCAGCCGCTGCAACTTGTACGGCTAGGAAAACTGGTAATAATGCCCCTACAACAGCAAGGATTCCTACAAAGACCACAATAGCTTGCTTGACTGGTGTTGAGAGATTCCCGAACCAGGTAGCTACCTTATTGACAATCTGAGCAAGTGATTGAAAGACTGGTATCAGCATTTCAAGGATTGGTTGTCCAATGACAGCCAGTGCATTCGTCCCAGATTGCTTCAAGTTTCCCATCACATTCTCAAGACCATCAGCCTCACGCTGTGCTTGACCAAGTGCGCCAGATAATTTATTCCCATCTTCAACCATTTGAAGCAAGGTCAGCTGTTTCTGGGCTTCGCTTAGCTCATTAAAAGACTTACTATACAGCTTATTAGCAGCAGCATTTCTTGTCGTTTCAGTGGCAGAGATGCCCAAAGCGGCGTCGTTGGCATAATTTCCTTTTAGAAACGACTGTAAGTTTTCGGTGACACTCTCAATAGACTTGTCATAGAAAGCAGCGCTATCAGCCGCTGCTCTTGTTGCACGGCTAGTCAGTTCCAAAGCCTCCGAAGTGTCCATCCCTGAAGTTTTCGCAAAGGAAGCCATTTGAGTAAAAGACCCTTGCAAGCGCTCTGGAACAATGTCCATTTCCTTACCAATAGCATTCAGAGATTCTCTGGCTTGGCTTTCCATGTCTCCGAAGACTGTGCTAAACTGCGCATTGCTTGCCTGGACCTGAGCAGCTGCTTCGATGGAATCAGACCCAACTTCAAGAATCTTTTGTGATAATTCTCCTAACTTCTCGCTAGTCCTCTGAAGTGCCTCAGCTCTGATAGTGTCTGACATGGCCTTCATGCCATCTTGAGCATTATCAGCAGAAGACTTGGTCTCATTCATCTCATTGTTGAGATTGTTGAGAGCTGTCTTAGCCTGGTTCAGCTCCGACTCCATTCGATTCGCTTCAGTAGAGTTTTCGCCGTACTCTTTTTTAGTCAGTTCTAGTTGTTTTTCAAGATTTGAGATTTGTTTTTCAACTATCTCTGATTGAGCACCAATCTTCTTCTGAGCAAGAGCGTTTCTCTCAGCTTCACTAGCGTTAGAGCCAAGAGCGCTTTCTTGTAGCTTGAATGAACTTGTTACCTTTTCCATTTCGGATGCTAGCTGACTCTGTTCACTCTGTAAATTGTTTAGCTTGCTAATATTGCTCTCGGTAGCCTGCCCGTTTCCAGATAAAGCCTGATTCACACTTGCAAGTTTACCCTCATAGCCTTTTAAGACATTTTGAGTAACTTCTATCTCACGCTGAAAAGCACGGTACTGATCAGCTCCAATGTCGCCATTCTTAAACTGCTGTTCAACCTGTGCCTGAGCCTTAACCAAAGTCTCAAGCTTTTCTCTTGTGGTCGCTACTTGTTGCTGTAAGACTTGTTGCTTCTGTGCCAGTAAAGTCACATTGCTTGAGTCAAATTTCAAGGCCTTGTCAATTTGTCTCAGCTCCTTGCTGGCTTCAGTGGCATTCTTATTGACATCTTTCAGCGCCTTCTGTAAGGGCTTGGTATCGCCATCAATCTCAATCTTAATTCCTTTGATGTTACTTGCCATCTATTCCTCCTTTCTTCGATATTTGCCGACCCACCCACCTCAACAAAAAAGCAATGCCTTTCTGACGGTCTCTTTAACCAAGAACCCAGTAATACCAAGAAACTTGAGCTTAGAATCCGATTCTCAGCACTACTTTTTCTTTAAAAATTGTCAAAATCTGCTTGAGTAGCTTTGCGTTCGCCACCCTTATCCTCACTGCGTAAATTCACATAATCAGTCTGATAATCTAAAGCCATTCCAATTGAAATATGCTTCAAATCGTCGATAGATAACCCTGTTTCCTTGCAGCAGGATAGGTAAGATTCTACTGTAAAGACTTCATCGCTGGCAGATTCTGAGCTGTCTGGCGCTTTTTTGTTGCCATACTCGCATTCAGCATTTCCATCAAGTCCTGCCCGATGTCTTGTACGGGAAACTCTTCCATTTCCATAAAGAATTGAGCGTAAGGCTTGATACGAGGATTGGCAGACTTAGCAAATGTCCAGAAAAGACGATTAAAGAAAGTCATATCAAAGTCAGCAAGGATAGACATATCAATATTGCTAGCTTGCAATTCCTGACCAGGCTCTAGCTTGTCTAGTTCAGCCATAAGCGACTGACTATTCAGCATAGCGAACAAGTCTTGAAAATAGTCCTTGCCAAACTCTTCTTTGTAGGCGATAGGAGTATAGCCATTTGTGGCCAACTCATATTCCTGATCACCAATTGAAATGATTTTACGCATGTAATCCCCCTTTAACCACCAACAGAAGTTGGCTCATATACTTTCTTAAACCAGTTGTCATAAATGTTCTTATCATCTGCTGATGTGATAGAACGCTTGACGACTGAATCTAGTGGCCGTGGACGAGCGTTGAAAGCAAGTTCACGTTCGTTGACAGTGATCCCTTTCTTGGTAGCGGAGCCATTTGATGGGCGGCTTGCTGAACAGTAGTAAAGAACATGACGTGTCTTGTTCTTATCCCCAGAAAATTCAAACATGAAAGCAAAGGCGGTGGGTTCAGCATCCGCTTTTTCGGTCATGACTCCAGTTTGGGTATCTTTGAGTTCCCCAAGGATTTTCGTAGCAAACAATTCGATGATATGAGGGATTTTCAATTTTCCATCATATCCCTCATTCGAGTTCATGAAGTGATAGGCGATATCATCCGCATCAATAGCCCCTGATTCCCCTTTTGGGTCAAGAGTCAATTCCATAGCGCCAGGAAAGCGAAAGATTTCGTCATAGGTGATAACACCCGTATCAAGTGCAAGTGTTTTAACTGGTGCAACGTGTACATTTTTCAATCCATATGTAACTTTATTTTCAGTTGCTGTCATGTCATTCCTCCATTTCTTAATACAAATAAACTGTGTAAGACTTGACATAGAGCCTTTCAGTCTCAATAAAATTTTCTTCTTGAGCTTCAAAAAAGAGCTCATGGATAGACCATAGCTCCTCTAAGCGCTCCTCTAAAGCTTCATCCTTTTTCTCAAAGGCCAATTCAACAACAACTGACTTAATCTGATGATTCACAGTGTTGTCAGCAGCATTGACAATAGGATTGGATTCAAAATAAACTAGGTAAGGCAAATCAGGAACATTTCCTTCCTGATAAGCGTGGTAAGTGACAGGCAATCCAGCCTGTTCCAAAATTTCTGCAAACGCTGATAGTTTCATCGGCTAATCTCCTTGATTCTTTTCTCGAAAGTCTCTATAGCATTTTCTTCCGCTGGCTTGATATGCACGATACCAGCAACACGTCCACCGTTCCTTGACAAATGCCCTTTCTCTAGTAAGTGGGTAAGGCTAGCAACAACGTTGTAAACAACATAAGAGCCTGTTTTCAGTTTCTTCTTGCGCCAACTCCTACGATACTTGCCATACCTTTTAGGGCTAGTCTCTTTTAATTCTTGGACGGTCTCTTCAGCAACATCCTCAGCTATCTCATCAACTTCCTCTTCAACTTCCTTTGAGTAAGCGGCCAACTCTTTAGCAATCAGACTGGCTAAATCATTACTCATGGCAATTTCTCCATCAAGGTTAATTCTAAGATTTCAAGGTCAATTGGATAGGTTTTAATGATACGATATCTTTTGCCGTCAAACTCAGCCAGCTCCTGATTCTCATATTCAAAGCTACGGATATCAACAATTAAGCTTGGACGAAGCCCAGCCTGATTAGCCTGATAAAACTCTGATCTGGTAATTGACCGCTTACGGCATAACAACTTAGTTTCAACTTCTTCTGTAATGTTCTGTTTCAACTTGTCTTTACCAGTGATTTTCTTGGCTATCAGTGTGATTTCATTGTTCCACATCGCTAACCTTTCCTTTCGATGAAACTTGTAAATTATGTAAACGCCACTGAAGGTGACGTGGCATATCCACACCGCCTTCATAGCGATAAGCAGCAAAATCAACCACAAACATTTCATGGTCAGCCCGCTCTGGATCAAGCACGACACCTAAGTTTTCTCCAAGTTCAGAGATGACAGCGTCAATGATTTTCTCCAAAGGCTTATCCCTGAGAGTGGTTGAAATTCCCAGCTTCAGTTTAAGCAATTCTAACAGCTGACCCTTGTTCATGATTATTCCTCCACCTTTTTAGTCGCACGCTTGCGCTTTGGTTTTTCAGCTGAAACTTCCTCTTCAGTAGTTTCAGTCTCTTCCTCAGCTGGGGTCTCCTCTTCAGCAGCTTCAGCTTCGGATGGAGTTTCCTCTTCAGCAGCATCTTCAGTTAGAGTGCTATCTTCAGTAGCTTCAGCAGTATCTTCAGTTGTATCTGACACTTTACCAACTTCAGCTACTTCCTGCTTTTCTGATTCTTCATCTGCTACAGCGATGAAAATCGAACCAGCTGAATTTGCCCCGGTTAAAAGTCCATTGGTAAAGGTATCTGTCGGCTTATACCCTTCTCGAGGAAAGGATTCGCCAACAGCATAGTCATGTTGTTTAGGATCAGACAAGTCCTTAAACGGACGAATTACTTTATAACTCATATCTGCCTCCTTACATTACAGCATCGGTGTATGTGCCGAAGAACCCTGCGTCTGAATCTGTCTTCTTGAGATCTAGACGAACAAAAAGACCAAGTAATTGACCATAAAGATCATTATTGACCCACTTGACAAATGTTTGGGTGCGGTCAAATAGGGTTAAGAAGGCCTCGATGTCTCCAATAAAGAACTTCATGTCTCCTTCGTTGCCGAAAACAGTATCATCAACCTTATAGATGGTTTTGCCGCCAAAAGATTGACCTGTTGGAGAAGTCACATCTTGCTGCAACATATAGCGCCCATTTTTGTCTTTAACCTTGTCTAAGGCATTAAACATTGACTTGGTCACTACAATACTTGCTTTATAGATAGCTTTCAGCTTAACATTATAGATGTCTTTCAAACCATCAAGTCCTGTTGCATTTGCTGCAGTAGCCGTTTTGAGGATCTGAGCAGCGAGATGAAGTTCAGTATTTTCACCTTGGTTAAAGATTTCATCTTCAACGATGGCCATGATGTCATAGTCTGCATCATCAATCATTTCCTGGGAAATCGGAACATAACCACGGTAGGTTTTGATAGAGTAATCAACTTCTTCGATAGCAGGTTTTCCTAACTCTGGATTGGCTTTCAGCTCTTCAACAGACACCATTTTTTTATCAGTTTTCTTGATAATTGGGTACTTTCCTCCGCCACTGTTAACTTTGACACGCTTGATGAGATCTAGGAGCGGATTACGACTTTTTTCAACAAAAAGCGGCTTCAAAATCTCAACAGGGATCAGTGCTGCGCTGCCAGAATCAGTTGTCTTCAATCCTTCGATGTCACGAGTTTGCCCGTGTGAACGAATAAATTTCGCGATTGCTTCACGTTTTTCCATTTTTTGTTTTCCTCCACGTTTTTCCGAATTTCCAGGCACGGGAGCTTTCCGATTTTGCTCATCAATTCGCTTCTGGAGTTCTTCAATTTCCTTCTCAAGCTGCTCTTTTTCAGCTTGTTTTTCATCGAGTTCTTTCTGGATCTCTTCCAGAGATTTTTCAACAGCTGAAACTTCCTCCTCAGTTTCAGCACGTTCAAGTTTCTCTGCTTCAAGAGTAGAGCGTTTATTCAAGTCCTCAATGGACTCTTCAAGTTCAACTACTTTAGTAGCTTTTGCTCGCATACGAGCGCCAAAAATTAGTGCCTTGTTCATAGCTTAAATTTCTCCTTAATTTCTTTCTTACGCTTATCAAGCGCCTCACGGTTAGCACGCTGTTGACTTTCAAAGTCTTTTTGACGTGCAGCAATTTCTGTCTGTGGATATGCTGGGAAAGTACATGGACTCACTTCAAAGATTTCTAATTCAAGAATAGTGTCCAAGTAAGAACCGTCATCACGCTCTTCTGTGTCGATTTTGGTGGGCATGAAGCCAAAGCTACAACCAATCACATCACCACGATGGACGCGAGCATAAGCACCGACCGCTTGTGGGTCATCTTTGTTAATGATGATGTCACCAAATAAGCCAACATCATCAACATCGAGCCGCACTGTGTCATTTCCAGTCCGACCAAGTACCAAACTATGATCATGGTTAAATAGAGCTCGGATGTCAGCGTCTTTAATAGCCTTCTCAACGCCCTCACGCTTGATAACCTCAAAATAACCAGGCCAAAGTTCAGTCTCTTCATCGAACTTGATAAAGTAGCCACTCAAAATCAAATCACCAGATTCCTGCTCTTCTCGTGTTTGAAATTGAGTGGATATATAAGCCTTACGTTTCTTCATCGGTATCTCCTCCTTCCTTAATTAGTTTGCTCTGATTGCCTAGCTCCCCTTGTGGCAGATAGTTTTCAAGAACAATGATTTCATCCATTTCAGGATCAGGAGTCATACCAACCCAATCACGCCATTCATTACGACGCATAGCAGCATTACTAGTCATCTGCCTTGCGACAGTTGATAGTTCGGTGATGTCGTAAGAGTAAAGTGAACGTGGATTGAATTTAAAGTAACGATTGCTTGAAACAAGTAAATCCCTTGTGAGAGTCTGTGTGATTGTTGTAGCGATACTCATGACTGTAGTGTTCACAAAGTTGTTGTATTCAACTTTGTTGAATTTTCCTACACCCAAAACAAAAGCTGGTACTCCTAAAAGTCCAGCTACTGTCTTTTTATCAATTTCCACAGATTCATTCAAAGCGATATCATTCAAACTTAGCGGCTTGACCTGCTCAACTTCCATAAGAGCATCTGGAATAATCCACGGTTCACCTGACTGACTGGTAGATAGATACTTCTTAGCAATCTTGTCACGCCCTTCTTGACTACCAAGCTCATCGCTAGATGAATCTACTTTTACAATCAAGCTAGGAACATTCTTGCCACTCATGAACCCTTTCTTAGTTTGAGTGGCCATGTTCAAATTTCGGACAATGTCCCGCAATTCCAACCTGTACCCTGTTCCAATATAAGGGTTATCAGGGTCAGGATTGATGGCAAAATGAATAACTTCATCAGGATCATAATCAATTTCCTTGTGACTGATTAAATATGCCTTATCACTGGACTTAAACGATACCTCGCTCATTGGAAAAGGCCTCAAGTTCAAAATATAATCAGTTACAGGGTCATATTCCACATGAAGAATAGAATTACCGTCGCCGTACAGTAATAAATCACGGACAATCTTGAATATCCATGTCTTCCTTGTCATGTACTGGCAAGGATTGACATCAATCTTACGAGCTAGACCATCTTTGACTCGTATATCACCCTTGTCAGTATTTTCCATCAAGTGAATAGTCATATTTGATACCATGTCAGCAATCTTATTGACTGCCATAATCACATCAGGATTCCGAGCCAAGGGAATGTAGTTGTCACCATCAAAAATCACACCAAAATTAGCATGACTTAGCATGTTGACCGTTGACTTTGACTTGTTACGTCTCAATAGTCTGTCTAAAAATCCCATGTTTTCTCACCTCCTTTCTAGCGTGCAGCGCTTTGAAAGAGTGAATCAAAGTGCTTATTTCTTACAACGTTCTGACTGACATCAACTATCTGTTTATCCCAGTTCACAAGTTCAGCCATAAGGTCTTTTCTGTAAGATTGACGAACAATTACTTCCTTACCATTTAAACTTGCTTTTACTTTTCCTGTGTTAATTAACACGTTTATGTCATGTTCCGATAAAACTATTTCATTCATAAATCACCTAATCAAAGTAGCTCATCACGTTCTGGTTCTTACCAAGGTTAGCAAGAGCCTGAATACAAGCAAAGACGCTGGCATCGAACAAGTCAATCCTTGCAGTACCACCGTCACCATCTAATTTCTCATATTGCACGGCATCATCAACCTTTTCAATCGCTCTGACATTACTTACACAATACTCATACGCATCGGAATGAAGATAGTAAAACTCTTTATTCTTGACCTTAAACTCAATCCGTCTGAATCCCTCGGATTTTAAGTAAAAAAGCTGTGGCTGGTCAATCATCTTGAACTTAGCCTTTTTCATTTTGGCCAAAAATTCACGGCCAAACTTTCTATCCATCCCAACAGCAGCAATCTTGAACCCTTTCTCTCTCATCTTGATAAACCATTTGACAATATCATCATAGAGAACCGTTGGTGTATTGCTCATAGTTAACCAGCCGTCCGACTGCCACCCAAAAAGTGGAATACCATCATCATTGGCTTTTTTCTGAGCGTTGACGCGAGGGAAGAAGGCATGAGTGATACAAATATCAATGTCCTTCTCACCGTCATTATAGACTCCATATAAAGCAGCAGCCGTCAAATCATGTAGCCTGGACAAATCCGCCCCGCCATACCACTTGATAGGCAAGCGTGCCAGTTCTTCCAAGCTCCAATCATAGCAATCATCACTAGCAATGAACTCGTCAGGATTGAAATAGGCATTCATAGAGTTTGTGAAGACATTCAAAGTCTTGTTGAAAAACTCATTTCTTGTCTGTGGATCATTCATAGCTTGCTCAGCTTCAGCTCTCAAGGCATTCATGGACACCGTGACACCCCATGAAGGGTTAGCCATCTTCAAAACATTGTCATCAAGATAGTCGCCAACATCTCCATCAGTTGTCTGATTAGCTTTACAGATAAAAATGAATAAGGCCTCATCCTGCACCAACTGCTTGAGTACCTTTTGACAGTATTTCAGCCTATTAGCAAGGAAGCCTGTTGGAATATCCCCCGCCGTAGAGATAACAAAAAGCATACTGTTTCGGTATGCTGACATTGTTTTCTTCATGAGACCATACTTCTTAGAATTTCGCATGGTGTGAGCTTCATCGATAACCGTGACATTGCCATTGAGAGAGTCCAAACGGCTCTCATCGTTGGCCAAGGCCTGAATGTAAAATGACCCATCATCACCAAAGTTGGCAGTGATAGAGTGTTCTTGGTTATTGTCCTTGATGCGGATAGACTTGTCATTCCAACGCTCAACGTTGAACTTAATGAAGTTGAAAGCCTCAAGAGCTTGCTTGACAGAGTTGGCCACGATATAGCATTTTGAACCACTGTCAGAATCTAATATCTGATAAAGTAGAGCGACAGCAGCTGTAAAACTGGTCTTACCATTTTTACGAGCCAGCATTATCAAGGCTTCTTTAAACCTACGCTCATTCGTCCCAGCATGATAGAAACCAAAGAGATTGACAACCGTGAAATGTTGCCACGGTTGCAAAATCAGTGGCTTGTTACGGATGGACATAGCAAACATGTCATCACCCTGCTGATGGACTATCGAGTTCTCGATGAAGTGAACAGCAAAATCCACTATATCCTCATCAAGCTCATAGGCTGGATTTTCCAAGTCCCTCAGAAAGCGTTCAGCGGCCAAGATACGTTCTTCATTGTGCTCTTCTTGAAAGTTAAGCACATAGTCAACATAGGCCTTGGCTTTACCAAGATTGGTCAGAGCATGACGAAAAGCTGAGAACCTAATCTCAAAGTCTTTATCCATCTCTCACCCTCTTCTTTTTTAGTTCATTCTTAAACTTCATGACCTCAGTAAGTGGTGAGCCTTTGTCCTGTTCCACAACCTCACCAAGTGATTTTGGATTGAGCATAAGCTGGTTAGAATAGCTCAGAATATCTTTCCTGAGTATTTCCATTGCTGTCAAGATAGGAACTTTCCTCTCATTCTCAGCACCAGCCTTATTGACATAGACATCTGTAACAGGATAGCCCATATCAGCATATTCTTGAGCTAGTTTCTGGTACTGAAACAACATTCCAGCAAAGATATCAATGATCATTTCAAATTCTTTTCGATAAGTACCCAAGTCTTTCATCTGCTTGACCACTTTTGACTTGATTGACTTTACTGTAATTGGTTTAGCCAAAAACTAACCCCCTTTCTCAAAAATCGCTGAGTTTTTACCCCCTTTTTCTCTGAGCGCCTCCGACTTGGAAAAAGTTCCCTTCCCCGGTTCCCAAGACACTCAAGAAAATTTAAAAAAATGGGGGGATAGCCAAAAAATCATTTTTACAAAAATTCTTCTTTTCGATTTTTATAAAAATTCAAAAATTCTCTTTTTCGCTTCTTTTGCCAAAACAAGCCTTGAGCTATCACTTTATCATTTGTTCTGTCGTGGAATGTATTGTGCTTCTTGTTTGTTAGTGGTAAACAGTTCCACTCAACAAATTCAAGTTCAGGATATTCTGAGACAGGATAGATATGATGTACCATTTCAGCAGATTCTGATATTCCATATCGCAAACTTTCTTGGCAAAGATAATCATATTTCCTCAAGATCTTATCCCTGAATTTTTCCCATTTCTTTGATTTCAGGGATTGTCTGACTGGTTTGTAATATGCCATTCATACTCCTCCCCAACACAAAAGGGACAGGTCAGAAACCTATCCCTACTCTACAAAAGAAACTATGCTATCATAATAAATCCTTTTTTGTGAGAAAACAAGAGCTTATTTTCTCATCTTTTTACAGATTGTATTTCTATGTTTTGCTTTGTTAAGTTTGAATACTGGATTTTTAAACTCTATTTTCTTTTGTTTGTGGTAATCTGTATCTTTCCAAAAAACACCATCAGGATTTTGAAGAGTGTATCTTAGTGCATCAATTATCATTTCTATCCTCCTAAACCAAACCAATTCTAGCGCTCAGTTTCACATATCTTATATTTAGTTAAACTCAGGTTTTTTCTGAAACCGTTGATAAACATAGCTTTTCAGACTTTTAGTTTTACCAGTTTATGCTTAACTCATTATGTGAAAGTAATATCTAAAAAATTAAATGACAAAGTTCCGTAGTGCATCATCAAGCTCTGCTTGCTCTATCCCTATGTATCTCAGGGTGATTGCAGGTGATGAGTGATTGAACATTTTCTGTAATGTTCCTACGTCCTTTGTCTTGTTGTAATATTTATATCCGAATGTCTTGCGCATTGTATGTGTACCGACATTATCAATGCCAAGTTCTTCGGCAGCTTCATGGATGATTTGATAGGCTCGCTCACGAGTGATCGCTTTATTCTGACCTTGCCTACTCTTGAATAAGAAATGATGAAATGGTTTGCCTTCAACATATCTCCTCATTTCTTTTTTGAGTTCTTTTGTCATCCGTCTAGTAATCTGCTTACCAGTCTTTCTTTCTCTTAGCTTAATGTGCCAGCCTTGGACATCTTTGACCTTGAGTGTGAGAATATCTCCAACCCTCAGTCCAGTGTTCAGCCCTGTAATGAATAGCATGTAATACATTTCATTCCATTCCCTGAGATAGTCTTTCATGGCCTGAATATCATCATTCTCTTTTATTGGTGAGACCTCTTCCATATCTTCCTCCTTTCCACTAAAACAAAAAGCCAGCGACTGGCTGGCTTTCACATTGAAGTTCATGCTATCATGATAAGAGGTTTTTGGTGAGAATACAAGAGTTTATTTTCTCATTCTACAAAATGCCTTTGGTTCGTGCATAAGTTTCAAGAATGTTGTTCCGTTTGCGATAAACCGTAGCGTTGCTAATGAAAAGTTGCTCAGCAATCTCTTCCCAATCAAGACAAGCTTGTCCCCATCTCATTTCGAAAATACCACGTTGTTCTTCAGTTAATTTATCAATAAATGTCTCAACGGTTTCTTTGAATAATTCAAGATTTTTTAGTGGAACATCTGTGCTTAATTTGATAACCGTATTTTCTGTTGGTTTGCTGATACCTCCGCCACGACTACCAACCATTTCCTCTCCATCGTTTGACATGATTTCTGCTCTTCTTACCCAGATGGCTCTGTCAATGCCTCTGAATTTGAAGAGTTCTTGGTCTAGATTGTATAGTTCCCTGTTATTCAATACTTTCAAATGATTCCTCCATATTTTTAAAAAACGCTATCAACCCATCGAAAATATAAGCAATGACCTTGCTTATCTCATGAATCCCTTTCCTGACAATTCTCGCTAGTTCTTCAGGACTTAGCTTAGCCAATTTTTGAGCTAACCTTTCTTGCTCATGTTGTAAGGCCTGTTTAGCTTTCTTCTTCTTGATTCTTTTGTTCATCTGATTTTCTCCAAATTTTAGCAATCGACTCGACAGTGCTGATGACTGTGATAGCAATCATAATAGCGATAAAGCTTGTTAAATATGGATTTTGTAACATAAATTCATAACCGTTCATTTTGTTCTCCTTTTCAAAATCCAAGTGATATATAAGCAAAGTAGCACAAGCAAAATTGAATCTGGTAGATTACCATTTTCTTTGCCAGCAATATTGATTTCAAGAAATTTCCAAATCCAATCAATCATAATAAAGTGAAACATGAATGTTAGGAATGCTTGAAATTCGCCGTCTATCATTATTCTCATCTTGAAAATCTCCTTCTATTGTTCTTCTTGGCAATAGCAGAGCGTTTCATCTTTTCCCATTCATAGTTCATGATGGCCTCTTGCTGACTGATACAGATTGACCTTAGCTTTTCAATTATTTTCTGGTCTTCCTTTTTTTCTTTGTAGCAAGCATCTACTTCTTGATTTAAGGTCCTGATTTCTTCGAGATAGCGGTCTTCAGGGTCAATTGTACGATTGTCAAAGGTGATTGTATCAACCTTGTTGTAAAACATCTCCTGCAAGACCATCTCAACATTATCGATGATGAGGTGCTCTTCTGTTGAGTAAACATGAGGAGTACGAACTAAATCGTTGACACATATTGGATAAGGTATTGTATAGCCTAATTCCTGCGCCATTCCAAAAGTGTTTTCTGCCATTTTTTGATTGGCAACTAAAATCCTATTGCCAGTCGCATGACTCTCTAAAATAGCCATTGTCGTTTTTCCAAGACAACGGCCGAAGCCAATCAGTTTAGTCATTTGATTCCTCCAATCACTCAACATCAATTCTTTCATCTGGATAGTAAACATCAGCTGCTCCATTATCAAATAACTCATCTAATACCGTTTGTAACTTTTCGGAAGCATCTTTTGGCAACTGTTCATATAACATTACATCCATTTCTTCATATCCGGTATCAGCAAGGCTTTCAATTATCCGATCAATGACAGTGCTTGCATCAATTTTCAAACGTTTACAAGTAGTTGTGTGCCAATCTTGCTTTTCTTCATTAGTCAAATCTTCCCATTGAGAACGTAAGTCTTCAATCGGTAATGTGTCTCCATTTTTAATAACAAAAGTATCATTTGGAATATCATATATTTTCATTTTTATCTCCTAAAACGGTAAGTCATCATCTGAGATGTCCATCGGCTGGCTATTTTCAAAAGCTGGTGGCATCTGCTCGTCGATGCTGCTATGATTAGCAGCTTTGTTACGACTTTCTAAAAGCTGAAAGTTGTCTGCAACAACTTCTGTGACATAGACACGCTGACCTTGCTGATTGTCGTAGTTACGAGTCTGAATGCGACCAGTAATTCCGATTAGAGCGCCTTTTTTGGCCCAATTAGCAAGGTTTTCTGCCTGCTGACGCCAGATAACAACATTGATAAAGTCCGCTTCACGCTCACCACTTTGATTTTTAAAGTTGCGATTAACAGCCAGAGTAAAGGTTGCGACCGCTAGGTTTTGTGGTGTATAGTGAAGTTCGGCATCACGGGTCATACGTCCCACAAGTACAACGTTGTTAATCAAAATCCTTCCCCCTCAATTATTAATTTCCCTAGATTTCCTAGATGAAAATCAAAATATCTACCTTCTTCAGAATAAATGGAAACACATCCACGTTCATCAACTTCCGAAAGCAATTCATATGGTTCTACGTCTGTCAAGATGACTTCTATTATCAGATCATCATCGAACTCGTTTAATTTCTCTTTAAATTCTTTTACCGTCATTGAATTCCCTCCAAAACTCTAAACTTGCTTATCAACTCGGTACAAAAAGATTTCCATTCGGATTCTTTGAAGGTCATAAATTTATCTGCTGTTAATTCTTCAAGTTTTTTATAAAAGAGCATTTCAATTTGCGTCGCCTCAAAATTAGATAAGAGGACATTTGGATAAAATAGTTCTACTCTGATTTTCTTGCTATAGCCCGAAATATCCAATGATAATTTCGAACCATAATGTAAATAGTCGCTGGCTACTTGTATTTTTATTTTGATTTCCTCAATTTTTATTGGACGAGCGATAATCAGTGGTTCCACAGGTTCTTGTCTTCGCTTTTTGGCTCCTGCATAAGGATATTTACAAGGTTTCATTCTTCCACCTCCTCAATCAGCCAATTCAGATTCTTACGAGCTTTCTTCAGGTCTTCAAGCCCGTTCTTCTTCTGATAGCGCAGCTGATATTTCAAAGCATTCCCAAGATAAAAACCCTTGAGCTGTTCCGATGTCATAAAATTTCTGAGGACATTGATTGATTCCATTCCATACTTTCCTTGATAATGGCTTGGATTGTGTACATTGTCATGGACAATTTTGATACCTGTAAACTGACCCTCTTCAGTTGGTATATTCGATTGTTCAGTAGTAAAATCACATTTTGTCATTATTTTCCCCGTCCTTTCAAAAATTCTGGTATTGGATCGCCTATGTTGATTTGGTCATATTGCTCTTTTGTGACCAAAAAGCGCCCATAAGCTCCAACCGTCACAGTGTGTCTCCCATCAATCACCTCTTTATCAGTGATTTTCCCAAGCACGTCCATAGAGCCTCCAGCATTATCAGCCCTATAAATCGTAATTAATTTTCTAGCTTCGAGCTGTTCCACTCGCTCGTTGAGCTTGTTGATCCTGATGATTGCTGCCATCAAAATCGCTAGCAAAATTACGATGCTGAAAATAAAGATTCCATGCTCTCTCATGTCAAATCCTCCTCTTTCACAAACACGCCATCAATCATTTTCCCTTTCCGATCCTTGATTTGGTCATACGCAATCTGCAAGCAAGTATCTGCTGTAGTGCAATTGTGAATTGCTATTGAATGTATGTTGCTATGTAGCATAATCAAATCTGGCTTGATGAGCGGTGTTTTTGTCTCGCTGTAAAAAATATGCTTGTGTAATTTATTTGCAAGAGTACCCAAACTTGTAACCATCAGCAATAGTTCCATCTCCTCTGGCGTCGCTTGAATATCTGCGCCATTTCTGAGTTGCAACTCAAGGCCAGTCAAGACGACTTGAATGTCACCTAAAGCATCATAAATCAGCTCATTCCTACCTTTAGCAATGCCTTCAAACAATTCTCCAGTCTCTTCCATGAGCTTTTCAAACTGCTTGACTGGATTAGCTTCATGAAGATTTCTTTCTACAAACCATTGCTCTACTTTTTCTTCTAGTGTCATCATTTTAGTCATTTTCTTTTTCCTCCGTTTCATTTCTCTCAATAGACATCTTCAATACCTCCTATCCTTCATTCCTCTAGGATACACAAAGCACCTTCCTGTCGCACCCTCAAAGATACGACTTGACAAAGCACCATTCCCGAAATCATCCGCATACAAAGCCTTGATTTCCTCACTGCTCAAGTTCGTGTTGATGATTGTGTTACTACGATTATCCAAAATCTCGTAGAGCACACGATGCGCCCACTCATTGCTACGATCGTCAGCCTTGCGACTCTCTTTCCCCAGATCGTCAAGAAATAGAAAGTCAACGTTGGTCAACAGCTTTATCATCTTAGATTCAGAGTAGCTATTGTCAACCTTGAAACTCTCCTTGATTAAGCTAAAGAGCCTCACCACTGACACGAAAAGCACGCTTTTGGGCTCATCATAAGACTTGAACTGTTCATTGAGATAAGCGGCCAATCCATAAGTCAAATGACTCTTCCCAACGCCAGACGGGCCAGTAATAATAGCATTGCCAGTCTCACCTTTCGCATAGCAACGTTCCAGACGCTTTACGAAGTTTACGGCTTCCTGGTCAATGTCGCTCATGACCTCATAATTTCGCAAACTCTTGTCTCTTAGCTTGTCTGAGGTAATGCTATCTCTCTCAAAGACAGCATAAGTATCAGCTAGCTTGCTTTGCACTTCAGATGTTTCATTTAGCTTTTTTTCAAAAAGGCTGATAGCGGCCTTGGTACATTCGGGGCACTGCTTGATTTCTTCCAGCCGTCCCTTGATTGGCATTTTGGTTAGCCAGAGCTGACAACCATGCACTTCGCAAGTCTCATCTAAGACCTTCCTAGCTTCAAAATTTTTAAAATAATTCATCAAAAACCTAACCTTTCGTCAACCGTGCTAGTCAAGATTGTAGAGCGTTTTGGCATAGGCTGATTGAGATAATTGTCCATCTTGTTGCCGAAAAGTGTCTGAGGTTGCAGATATTGTTCATACTCTGTACCTTTCCACTTCGCTACCATAACATCCACAACCTTTTTAAAATCTTCAAGAACATATCCTTCTTTCAGTCTTGCCTTGATAAACTTTTGATGACTAGTTGTATTTACCTTGAAATTCTTCTTAGCTTTCAAATTGAGATAAGAAATAACTTCTTTACAAATCAACAATTTATTATTGTTATTCTCAGTCTTAGTATTCTCAGTCTTGATTGTGTGTACTTTTTGCACTTCCGAAAGTGTATTTTCTACACTTCCAAGGTGTACTTTTTGCACTTCCTGAAATGTACTTTCTACACTTCCATTAAGAGCATCAAGATAAATACGGTTTGGTAAGTTCATACCTTGCCTGACTTCCGTCATTAGACCAGCATCTTTCAATTCCTTTTTGATTTTGATAATCGTCTTGTTACTATTGCAATTTAAGTCAATCATCAACTGTTCATTTGTGTAATACTGGAAAACATTCCCTTCTTTATCATGCCAGCCATTTTTTAAAGATAGTTCTAACCTATCAAAGAGAAGCATATAGAGCATTTTAGCGTTATTGCTCAATGTCTTATATTTCTCATCATAAATAAACGGCTTTGGAAATTTGAAAAACGATAAGAAACCAGTGACTTCACTCTTTTTAATCATTGTTATACCTCCTCCACACTTGAAAATTTTGTGTATTCCTTATGAAAATACAATTTCACAGTCCCTAGACTGCCGTGCCGATTTTTCTTAACAATCAGCTCCGTCAGATTGCTTTCCTCTTGTTCATCAGCATTGTCTTGATAGTATGCGTCACGATAGAGAAAAGCGACAATATCAGCATCCTGCTCAATACTCCCAGAATCCCTCAAATCAGACATGATGGGTCGCTTATCCTGTCGTTGCTCAACGCTCCGACTCAGCTGAGACAGAGCAATCACTGGGACTTTCAGCTCTTTAGCAATGATCTTCAACTGCCTGGAAATCTCAGACACTTCCTGTTGTCGATTATCAGTCTTTCTTCCCGTGATGAGCTGCAAGTAGTCAATCACAATCAGACCTAAACCGCTCGTTTCCTGAGCCAGTCTCCTCGCCCTCGCTCGAATGTCCGAAATTCCAACACCAGCCGAATCATCAATGAAAATCGGTGCTTCTGCTAGTCTGCTCTGAGCATAGACTAGCCGTTCCCATTCGTTCGTAGACAAAGCGCCCGTCCTGATATGATGATTTGGGATTGCCCCTTCAGCTGACAGCATCCGCTCAACCAGACTCTCAGATCCCATTTCAAGCGAGAATATAGCCACGGGCTGATTGACCTTCGTTGCCACATTTTGAGCAATATTGAGAGCAAAAGCCGTCTTACCCATCGCTGGCCGTGCTGCTAAAATGATGAGATTGTCCTCATGCAAGCCTGTCGTCAGCTTGTCAAAGTCGTAAAAGCCTGTCTCAATCCCAGTGATTTCACTGCTGCTATTTGACCGCTCTTCGATTTTAGTGTGATTTTCCAAAAGTACATCATGAATAGGCCTAAAGCTGCCCTTGTTGCTAGACTGACTCACTTTGAGCAGTGACTGCTCAGTCTTAGCAATAATCTCATCAATGTCCATGTCCTCATCATAAGCATTGCCAATAGAATCAGACAAATTCCCAATAATTTCCCGTAACTGTGCTTTTTTGGCCACAATTTTGGCATAATACTCCGCATTTGAGCTAGTTGGGACAGCATTGATAATCTCAACTAAGTAGCTGACATTCCCTACCAGATTTAGCTCATTATTAGCTTCCAGCGTTGACTTGACCGTGACTATATCGATAGCCTCACCACGATCAGAAAGACTCATCATAGCCTTAAATAGTATCTTGTGAGCTGGTTTATAGAAATCCTCTGGCTTGAGATGCTCAGTCACCTCAATCATCTTGTCTTGGTTGATAAAGATTGACCCAAGAACAGCCTGCTCAGATGCTAAATCATGAGGCAGAATCTTGATTTCATCCATGGCATCCACTCAAATCACCCCAATCCCGTAGCCCAGCAGGCTGCTTCTTTCTAGCTTCAGCCATCTGCTCGGCAGCCTCACAAAGAGCCTGTTCCTGCATCCACAGCACATAGAGAGCCTGCATATTGAGCATTTCTTCTTCTTTTCGTTTTTTTTTGGCTTTACGATGATCAACATAGCAACCGACCACACCAGCCAAGAAAAAGAATGCAATCATCATCACGCTTCCTAGAAACTCACTCATCGCTTTCAATCCTTTCTCTGATTATCCTATCTTCCTGCTCCAGATGAACGATGCGCACAGCATTACGACGCATGCTATCCCGATTATCCTTTATCTGAGCTTGTAGATCCTTTAAGTGATGTTCTCGCTCAATACCAGTCTTAACTAAAATAGTCAAGAGAAGCATAAAGCTGAAAAACATTGTAAACAATCCTAGCTGTAGATTAGCGATTAAGTTTCTCATCGCTTTATTTTGAAATTTCAGATTTTCTAGTTCTTTCTTTAATGCCATATTTCACATTACCCCTTCAATGCCGTCCGCTCCCAATTTTTGTGATACCATTCGATAACTGCATCGCGAGGGAATTTATCGCGTCTTCCTTCGATTCGCGGGAAATCCTTGTGACAATTGAACCGCTCATCAAATGTTCCTGTGTCTCTCGTACCCAAAAGCATTTCTGAGCATTGTGATTTGTTCAATTCCATGGGATAGCGCCTCTTTTCGTCAGTCACAACATGCATGACTTTCAAAGCTCGATCCATCAAACCAGCCTCAAACTGGTCTAACAGTTGATTCATTAGCTCATTCATGATATAATCCTCTTGAATTTATTTATTTCAAAGCCTGATTGCCGTCAGGCTTTTTCTGTTTCTGACCAATAGTCAGCCAGATTTACTGCCATGACAGCCGCAAGGTTCTTTTGCTCAGTCAGGATCTGTCGTTTGTACGGTGCCAGCCCATCATCCCGTTCTGCTGCTGTTTTCGGTAGATAATAGCCATTTGGCTTTCGTTTCTTGGCAACGATTGGATGATGAAAGTTGACTCGCAAGCTCTCAATCACTTCTTCAAGCGCTCGCTTGGTCAGTCCAGTGATGTTTCTCAGCTCACTTGCCTGGATAGGCAAGTCAAAGCTAGCACAATTCCTGATTGCATTAAGCACCTTGACCTCGATCTCATTCATGTCTCTGCTAATCGTCATGGCTAGTCCTCGCTTCCCTCAATATCCAAAACTTTTGAAATATTGTCCTTGAGCTTTCGACTACCTTTCCCATATTTAAACAATTCCGAGATAGTTGATTTCGTTACTCCCACAGCCTCAGCAAGCTGAGTCTGAGTCCATTCAAGGTTGTACAGTCGCTCTTTCACAAGAGCAATCCAAATTTTCTGTTTTTGGCTCATCTTTTTCCTTTCTAAATTTTTGTTACCTTTTTCTGCTATAATAAAAACAGAAAGGAGGTGACTATTATGAATCTAAATCAAATTAGGATATTAGAAGCTAGCTATGCGTATCTTGTTTCAAAGACTAATTCAGAAGTCGAAAAAACTTTAAACTCTGAAAATCTCGTTTTTAGCTATGAAAATAAATTGTATAAATTCAAAACATATCAAGCGAAGTCAGATAATTATACTTTTATCGATTACAGTCTTGGCATGTTTGAACTAGATCATGAATCTCATGAAATACGTATCCATGATTTATATAAATCTTTCAACTTCAAAGAGAACGAACTAAGTATTCTTAGTTATATTTCAGATACAGATGTTGTTCGTTCTCAAATTTTCAAACTTTTGAATCGTATTGATTTTGCTTATTTGGAAAAAGAATATTCAAAGTTGAAGACTGATAGCTATGCTTACGATGTGCATATCTTGGAAGTTGATAAATTCTTCCCAGTTTACAAATTTCCAGAATTGGCATCATTCGACCTTGTCGGCATTGCTTAACATAGCCTGATTTTCAATTTCACCTTGAAAGTGAAATGATTCCAGCTCATGAGCTATTTCGGTTAGCTCGTGGGCTTTTTGATTGAATTTTTCAACTAATGAACGAAATTTGTCTGCATTGGCTATTTTGACAATTACATTAATTTTATTAAGTTCCATCTCCCCTCCCCCTTTCTATTTTTAATAAATTAGCTAAAAAGTTAGCGAACAGTATTGACTTTTTTAAATAAATGATTTAAAATCAAAGCATAGAGAAAAGACCTACTAAAAATGTAAGTTTGACCTTATTAAAACGGATGCCACTCAGTTTTTAAGGCTTTATTTTTTAGTTGTCGTGTTCGCTAACTTTAGCTTACGTATTATATTTTAAATCATATATTTAATTTTGTCAACAATTTTAAATAAATAATTTAAAATATTTTTTCGTGTTGCTTAGAAAGGTTAATAAACCATGTTTGTGACATTCGAAAGAATTAAAGAATTAGCAAAAAAGCAAGGGTTGTCACTGAATCAATTAGAAGAAAAATTAGGTTACAGTAAAAATACGTTATATTCCTTGAAAAGACAAAAGGTTAGCACCGATCGTCTTCAGGAAATCGCGGATTTCTTTCAGGTATCACTCGACTATCTACTGGGCAGAACCAATAATCCAAAGATCGCTGACCAAGAGAAATTTTACTTTGAAGGTCAGGAAGTCAATGTGGAAGAACTTGCTGCTACAGCTATGCGCTATAACGGTAAGCCACTGAGCGACGAAGACAAGAAAGCGATTCAAAACATCATCGAAATCTATTTAAGAAAATAAAGGATGATACTATATGACCGAAAAAGAGCTCTGTGAGGAGCTAGGGATAAAAGTATTTGTGTTTGAGGATACTTTGTTTGAAGATGAAGCTTTCTTTGTCCCAGGCATTAGAACAATGTTTCTGAGTGACAAAATCATGGAAGAGAATCGCATTAAAACCATCTTACATGAGATAGGACACAAAAACCATCTTCCTCACTTATATGCAATTTTTAGAGAAAAATACGAGCTAGAAGCGAATCGAGCTATGATCCAGCAACTTATCCGATTAGAGATTGAAGCCTGTGAAGATAAAGAGCATTTTAACTTTTTAGCTTTTATGCAAAAATACAAATTAAAAACCATCGCTGACGAAGCAATAGTTAAAGAAGAATACAATAATTTAGTTAGTAATTTTTAAAGGAGATATTTTATGGGACTGTTTCGGAATAACGAAAAAAAGCAAACAAAACTTGATGCAGAAAAAGAAAAATACTATATAGCCTCTCGTGATTTTTATGAAGAAGCTGATATGCTTAACATTTGGGAAAAATATCCTGAACATGTTGCACAAGCTGGAAATATTATGAAAAACAAACTCTATTCAGCACTAGCTGCTAATAATCCTAATCCTTATGGAGCTGTCCAAATTCAGCAGAATTGGATAAAAATTAAACAGAATGAGGAAATCATTGACTTGTTGAAAGAATTGAAAAAATAAAAAAATCCCCACACTTTGCTTTGGCCAGCAGCGTGAGGACTGAGCTAGTATAGCAAAAAGGCATTCAAAAGCCTCTTTTACTATACCCATTTTATCAGAAAATGAGGTGAAAAACAAGATGGCATATTTTAGGAAAAGAGAAAACGGGTGGGAATATCGTATCTCTTATAAAGGACCTGACGGCAAATATAAGCAGAAGTCAAAATCAGGCTTTAAGACAAAAAAACTAGCTCAAGCTGCAGCAAGAGAAATCGAAGAGAATCTAACTGGAAATATACTGATGAACAAGGACGTCACGCTTTATGATTTCGTCAAAACCTGGTCTGATGTTTACAAGCGTCCGCACGTCAAGGATAAGACCTGGGATACTTACACCAAAAACCTCAAGCACATCAAGATATATTTCGGAGATTTGAAAGTAAAGGATATAACTCCCTTATATTATCAAAGAAAATTAAATGAGTTTGGCGAGAAATACGCTCAGGAAACACTTGAGAAACTCCACTATCAAATTAAAGGTGCTTTGAAAGTAGCGGTTAGAGAGCAAGTGATCAATTACAACTTTGCAGAGGACGCAAAAGTAAAATCACAAATCGAAAACCGATCTGAAGAAAATGACTTTTTAGAAGAGAGCGAGTATAAGGATCTAATGGCCTCTACACGCTCGAACATCCAGTACGTGTCCTATTTCACCCTCTACCTGCTTTCAGTCACTGGCATGCGATTCTCAGAGGCTCTGGGGCTAACCTGGAATGATATAGACTTTGACAAAGGAATTATTGACATTAATAAGAGCTTTGACTACTCTAAAACGCAAGATTTTGCTGGTCTAAAAAATGAGACATCAAAAAGAAAAGTCCCAATTGACAGGATCACAATTGAGACTTTGAAAACTTATAAAAAAGAATACTGGCAGGCTAATATTAAAAACAGGGTATGTTTTGGTGTTTCAAACTCGGCTTGTAACAAGCTGATAAAAAGGCTTGTAGGTCGTCCAGTAAGAAATCATAGCTTGCGGCACACTTACGCATCATATTTGATTTTAAAGGGCGTAGATATTGTAACCATATCGAAATTATTAGGACATGAAAGTCCAGATATAACCTTGAAAGTTTATTCGCATCAGATGGAGGCATTGGCAGAAAAGAATTTTGAAAAAATCAAAGAAATATTCCTGATTGCATAATTTGGGGCGGATTTGGGGCGAAACCTTAATAAAGCCCATTAAATCAATAGTATTTAATCCGTCTACCGCCTTTCAATACCTGATTATCAGGAATCAACCGAATGAAAAGCTCGTAAAATCGGGCTTTTTGATTTTCTCCTTTGGTTAAGTTAGTGGACAAAAAATCCTTCTGAGCGATTCAGAAGGATTTTACTATTTTACTTTCAATTCTGTACAGATTGCTTACTGTAATAGCCAACCGAAGGTTACTTGTCTCCTTTTTCCGCTTCCACAAGCCAACTCACATGCCAAAGTTATGACCTGAACTTACGGTAGCTGTTTTAATAAATCTGCTAGATCATATTGGTATAAAAGAATTCTATCGTAAACTTGTTTTTGCCATTCTTTAGCTAGAGTTCCGTCACTGTTGATAAAAAAGCTGGAATCCATATAGCGAATAATCATAAACTCCGAAGTTTTTTGATCGAAACCATTTCCCCGAGTGAAATCAATCCCTTTCCCCGTATTTTTAGTAACAATCGCTTCAAGCAAAGGCAAGGTTATTTCGTTACAAGGGAGTTTCATATCAGGAATGTCCCAAAATTTCTTTTTATCATTTCTGTACAGAGCAAGATTGGAAATCGTCCCATTTGTCACGCACTGTACTCTACGAATGTCCTCAATATTGATTGTATTCTTTAAGCCATAGATGACGCCATTAGCAATACGAATTTCTTTTTCTTTCAGACTAAAAGCCAATGTTATATCAAGAGTCCTCAGATTATTTGGGAAATCTTTGGTAAGTTTGCTTGCTGCAAAGGCTAACAGTATTGACTTCGTTTCAAAAATATTGTGGATATTTTTGCGAATGGTGGTATCCGTATCAAATTCAGCCATATTCTTTCCGTTCTTATCTCGAAAAATGAGATTATAACTTGAATTAGAATTACAGTAACGAAGTGATAAGATAGTAGAAACTTTATCAAATGAAATATCAAGATTTTTATGTTTTCCATCTTGATAGGATAAGCCCTCATTTTTAACAATTAAAGTATGACCATCTTGACCACTAAATTTTATTTCTTGATTTTCAAAAATGGTTTTCATAAGTCCTCCTTAAACATCTTCTTGGTTATATCACTACTTATTATAACATTTTGAACGAATTCTGTATCCGTTTTCCTTACCATAAGCTAAGTTATTGAAACTATATTTATCTTATTTAAGTTCTAGATGGTGGAATCGATGTAAAATTGCACACAAAAAGAGCGGAAAATGCTTTCCGACTCCTTTTCATGCATTCAAAAATTATAATTCAGCAATTTGGCTGAGGTTGACTTCGGCCACCGTGTCATTTCCAAACATAGAGATAATCATCTTGACCTTATTATTGTCAATTTCAGTGATTTTGCCAGTATAGTTAGCAAAGGCACCGTCAATGATGCGAACTGTATCGCCCACTTTGACATTCAAGTCAAATTCTTGAACCGTTTGTCCCATGGAGATGAGGATATTGCGAATTTCTTCTTCCAAGAGCGGAGTTGGTTTCGAACGGTTTCCGTGTGAACCCACAAATCCAGTAACATTTGGTGTATTCCGCACGACAAACCAAGCTTCGTCCGTCATGACCATCTCAACCA
>ERZ773073.155-NODE-155-length-39323-cov-12.670113_pt1 | contig 39323 bp, 40 predicted proteins | sample MGYA00580616_ERZ773073 | MGnify/ENA primary metagenome ERZ773073 (study PRJEB29015, sample SAMEA2737960) | human oral metagenome | biome: human oral; feature: human-associated habitat; material: dental | place: China | collected 2131 ...
TCAGAAGAACTTCTTCAAGGTATGCGAACTGGCCGCAAACGAAAAAAAATAGCGGTAGAAGAAACTGGCAAATATACTATATGGAGGAAAAAAGTTGAAAGAATTTTATTTCAGGGAAAAAAACAGAGAAATATTTTTCTTTTTTAGGGAAAAGAAAAAAAGTGGAATATCTTATGAATTATGGAAAGAAAACTGTGACAGGGCAGAAATAAAAGAAAATGATACGTTTGAAAAATTACTTTTATTTCTTGGAATGAACGAAGAAAATAGGACAGAAGCAAAAATAGAGGATATTACAGTGACCGTATGGAAAAAATCAGGTTACAGATTCACAATCATATGCACAGGAAATAAGGAAGGAATTTCAGCAGGAAGTAAAAAGATATATAAACTGGATGTTCTGGAGGAAAAGTAATGAAAAACAGAAAATGGAATAATGAAGAAGATGAATTTTTAGAAAAAAATCACTATAAATATACAATTGAAGAACTTGCAAAAAAAATTGGAAGAACTGATATATCAATTCAGCAGAGAATAGTCCATTTGAAAAATAAAGGGAGAATAGAAAAGAAAAATCATAATACATTTTACAGCAAAGAAGAGAATAGATATCTGATAGAAAATTATAGAAAAAAAACTAATGAAGAAATGAGTATATATCTTAAAAGGACACCAGTAGCTATAAATCAACAGATAAAAAGATTGAAGAAGGCAGGGAAAATAACAGATAGAAATAATCTAAAAAAAATACTAAAAGATATGATGATAACGAAAAAAGATGTCTTAAGAGATAGAATACTTGGTTATGAAAAGTTAATGATAGCTGAAAAAATTGGAATGACGCTTGAAGAAACAGAAAAGAAACTTATAATTTTGAAAGGTCAGTATGAAAAAAAGATTTTAAAAGAAAAAGAAACAATAGTAAGCTTATGAATTATAAAAACAAATAAAAATTATAGACAATGACAATCTAATAACTATGATTTTAAAATTTGTATAGGAGATTACTTAAAAAATAAGAGATATTAAATCACAGTTACGAGGAATGACTGTGATTTTTTATCGGATATAGTTAATTAAAATAAGAATAGGAGAAAGAAAAATGAAAGCAGGGAAAATAATATCTGAAGAAATAAGAAAATTAATCGGTAAACTTACATATAAGATACAGAAAGTTATCCTATATCTTTATCCTGAAATGACAAATTTTCAGGAAGACATCAGAAAGGAAAAGATAAAGTTAAAGAAGGAAGAAATATTGAAAATTGTTATGATAGTTCTTCTGCCATTTATAATAGCGGGTGCATACATATTTATGCCATTAAAAATAGTAAATATTGTATTTCTTGTATCATATGTATTTCTTGTATCATATAAAACTTTTAAAATATATAGAACAGAAAAAAAAGTGAATAAAAGAATTGTAATAAATTTATTATTACTTATAGTTATGATACTTTTTGGAACATACACAATTTTAAAATAGAAAGACAGGAGAAACAGAATATGGCAATATATCATTTCAGAATGAAAAAAAGTTCCAGAGGGGGAAAAAGACTTTCAGCAGTGGCACACTTAAACTATATAAACAGGGAAGGAAAATATAGTGAAAAAGAAGATTTAATTGAAAAACACACAGAAAATCTTCCAAATGAATTTAAGGACATAAATGAATTCTGGAAAACTTGTGAAGCATATGAAAGAGTAAATGCAAATCTTTTCAGGGAACTTGAAATAACTCTTCCTAAAGAATTAACTAAAGAAGAAAATATAAAGCTTGTAAAAGATTTTTCAGCACATCTTTTTGGTAAGGAATATGTCTATAACTATTCAGTGCATCAACCACAGGATTATGGAGGAGAACCACAACCGCATGTACATATCATGTTCTGTGAAAGAAAACTTGATGGTATTTCAAGACCAAAAGAACAATTTTTTAAACAGCATTATACAAAAATACCTGAAAAAAGTGGAGCTAAAAAGAATGTATACTGGAACAAAAAAGAAGCATTAGAAGATATGAGAATGGAGTGGGAAAAATATTTAAATTTTGAACTTGAGAAAAGAGGGATTAAAAAGGTAAGTAGAAAATCCTTAAAGGATCAGAAAAGGGATGCGGAAGCAAATAGAGACTATGAAAAAGCAAAAGAACTTGATAGAAAACCTATTGAAATTGAAGGATCAATACTGTATAGAAATGATAAAAAACTTACTGAAAAAGAACGTATGCAGAAGGAAATTTTTAACAGCAACAGGATATTGAAATCAGGTTCAGAATATATAAAAATACTTACTGAAAAAATAAAAAAATTAAAAAACAATCTTGAAAAAATGACAAAAAAAGAGTATGAAATTCTTGAACATATAAGAGAAATAGACAGTAAAATAAATATAATAGCAGGAAAAATGGAAAATTCAAAAATTGAGAATACCGTATACAATCTAATGTCCAATAAAGAATACTATAATCTTCTTAATGATAATACGAAAATAGAAAAAGAAATAAAAAAAGAGAATAATGAGAATAAAATCAAACAACTAAAAATAAGAAAAAATAAAAATCTTGAAGGGATAGAAAATCTAAAAAAAGATATCAAAAATAATCCTAAAAAACGGTATATCTTTAATAAAAGAACAGAAAATATAAAACTTAAATATGAGAAGAAAATAAGAGAACTGGAAAAAGAAAAGAAAGAGTATATTAATGAAATAAGTGAAAGGTTTAAAGAACATAAAAATCCTGAAGAAGAAATGTACAGCATACAACATCTACATCATATTCTAAATGAAAAAGGGGAGAAAGAACTCAAAAAAATAGAAAAAGAATTTAATGAAATTTTAGAGATATTGAATACAGATACTGAAATAATAAATGAAGAAAAAAGAATAAAAAATAGACTTACAAAAGGTGAATATGAGGAACTTGAAAATGAAATTTTACAACTTGAAAAAGATATAAAATTTCTTGAAAAAGAAATACAAAAGCATTCTACTGAAAAAGAAATCTATGAAGAAATGATTCAAGAAAAGCATGAAATTTTACATCAAAAAAAAGTAGAAAAACAAAGTCTTGATAGTGAAATTGAAACATTATTTAAAAAAGAAACTGAAAAAAGTTTTGTTCCTAAAATTCAGAAAAAGCTAAAAATAGAAAAAATAATCAATAATATCAAAAAAACACAGAAAGCAGAAGAAATTTTAAAAAGGGAAGAAAAACAGGATAAAAATAAAAACTCCTATCAAAAGAAAAAGGGTTCTAAAATAAATATAAGCGGTACAGGAAAATCAGAAGAAATAAGAGGGAACTTTACATTGAAAGATTTGGAATATTTAGATGAATTTGAAAAATAGGAAACAAATTTTGAAAAAATTTACACGAACGAAGTGAGTTTTTGAGCAAATGCGAAAGCTATTAACCCTTAAAAAATAGGGTTAATCACTATAAAAGTGTCAGGATTTTCTGAAACAGAAATGAGACACTTGTAAGCGTGCTATACCATATTTTAGAAAAATCTGGTATAGCTTGCAGTTTTTCTGCAAGGTAAAAAAAATTAAAAAAATCAAAAAAACTCTTGACAAGAACAGGAAATAATGTATACTTAGGCTGTAAAGGAGCATTTTCTCTAAAAACATTAAAAAGAAAAGCTTCAAATACCATTCTGAAATTAATTGAAAACCATATTTTTATAAGGAATGATTTCAGAAAAAACATAGGATGCAGATAAACAAAAAAAGTAAATTATTTTTACTTGCCAATTTAATATCGGAAGCTCATGACATGGGTGTCGTCCAAATAAGGATGAACTTATGCCGATGGGCTTTTTTTGTTTGTTGAAAGCTGAAAAAAGGAGGTGAATGAATTTGGTTATAAGAGACAGGAAAAAAATGACAAGACTGCTAAACCTGGTTGTCATGTTTATGATTATTTCAGCTGTTAGTTTTGGAAACACTCAGGGAGGAGGAACAGGAATTTTTGATGGACTGTTTGATTTTCTGAAGAAACTCATACTTGATTTTAGATATCTTCTGATACTTGTTGGAACTCTTGGTATCATTGTAGCGATTATCATGGAGATTTTTATACCTGATGTTCAAAGAACCATAAAAATATTAGTAGGTTCAGTAATCGCAGTTGCAATAGGGATAGGTGGAGAAATAGCTGTCAGATTTCTGGGAGGATCAATGATTAATCCAGAATACATAATGCAAGGTATTGAATATGTAAAAATCAGCATGTAGAAAAAGAGGAGTGGAAGATGAATTTAAAAAAAATTGACAAGCTTCCCCGAAAATTTTCCAACGGGAGACAGGAAAATGAATGGCTGAAAATTTTTTCACAGAGGTCTGAAATGATTTTTGCAATCTGGAATGAGAGAAACAGGTATCTGAAATTTTTTCTCATTTCAACCACAATCATTCTTTTTCAGACTGTGGCAATCATCTATCTTGGATTCAGGGTAAGCAATAATATAAAACTGATATGGACAAGAGTTGAAAAAAATACAGGTGCAATTGTGGGAACGGATATAGTTACAAAAAACAATATGAAGGTAGGGGAAGATGAAATTAAGTATTTCATACAGAAATTTGTTCTTGATGTAAGGACTGTATCAATGGACAAAAAATATTACAACGACAAAATTCAGGAACAGAGCTTCTATCTGACAAATGCAAGTCAGGAAAAATTAAACAACATGGTAAGGAATGATGGCATACTGACACTGATATCAGAAAGAAGAACATCAAGTGCAAAAATAATAAGCGTCAACAAAGTCACAAATACAAACAATACATATCAGGTACGTTGGAGCGAAGAGATTTTCGGTCCGAACGGGGAAAAGAATGAAACAAGAAATTATATAGGAATGTTTACTGTAGACTATGCAGTACTTAATACTGAAGAAGAACACCTTAAAAACCCTCTTGGCATAATAATAAAAGATTTTTCAATTTCAAGAGAAAATAATTAATATGGAAAGGAAAAAAAGGAGTATGTTAAAGAAAATAAAAAACAGAAATATTTCAAGAAAAGTGATGTTTTCGCTACTTGCTTTTGCATTATCTGCATCAGTTTTCGCAAATGACACTTCAGCAGAAACTTCCGTTACAGGAAGCAAAAATGTGCAGTTTTTTGATGACGTGATTGTCAGCGGGAAACAGCAGGGAATCAACAGAACAAATGCAATTTATGATTATACTGACAACAGTATATATGAAATCTATGCAAGAAAAAATTATCTGACAACTTTACGTTTACAGGAAGGTGAAAAGATACAGTTTTTTGCTGGTGGAGATACAGAAAGATGGGCAATAGAAGAATCGCAGGGAGGAAAAGGTAACAGACCAGTTGTATTTATAAAACCGAGCATAGAGGAAGAAGAAGACGATATGCTTACCAATATAATTATTGTCACTGACAAACATATGTATTTTCTTAATATCCAGCTGTCAGAGGAAAAATATAATCCGCTTGTTGAATGGAGATATCCGAATGAAGCAAAAATCATTAGGGAAGCACAGGAAAGAAACACAACGGTGATAGGAACTGATGATCTAACAAAACTGAATTACGGTTACAATTGGAACAGAAATAGTGTGCTTTCACCGATGCAGGTTTTTGATAATGGAGAACACACGTTTATTGTTCTGAAAGACAGGACAAAAGAAATGCCTGCAATATATGTTAAAGGTGTGGATGGTCAGATTTCATTTGTAACACCTAAAATAAATGGTAAATATATAACAATTGATAGAGTGACTGAAGAAATTACTCTGGAAATTGGGAAACAGAAGCTTAAAATACGTAACATAAAAAAATAGAAAGCTGACATGAAAGGAGGTAAGAAGATATGTCTGAAATAAATGATATAGATGACATAATAGAAGAGGATTTGGATAAGGAAAAACCTATTGATGAAAACTATCAAGTCAAAAAGTCAACATTTAGAATGGATAAACCTAAAATTGAACAGTTTTTTGACAGAAAAAAAATACTTGTTGTGTTAGGAGTTATAGGAATACTTTCAGTTGTGCTGGCACTGACTGTAAAACCTGCAAAACAGGAAAAGGATAACAGTGAAAAGACACCTCTCGCTACTGCAAATACACTTGACATAACTGAAGAAGTTCCAGAAGATCCTACAGCTATAAATATTACTGAAAATCCAACTGCAATTCAAGATGGACAAACAGGAATACCAGACACAACTACACTTGATCAGTATGACAGCATGTTGGGACCACAATACTCAGATAATGAAAGTTTTTCTCTAGGGGCAACTTCCTCATATTCAACAGGGAATAGTACATATAATGATGACAGTGCTTCAGTAATACAGGATGCAAAAAAAAGTTATGGAAAAAGTCCGATTAATTTCAGGTCAAAAACGGAAACTACAACAACAAATACATTATCTCCTGAACAGCAGATGATGCTTCAGCAGGGGACACAGGAAACACCTCAGCAGGTACAGGAGACAAGAGGGAATCAGGTAATTGATACAACACAGAACCGTCAGGAAAGTAAGAGAAAATTTATTGAAACTCAGAGAAATAAAAGTTACTATTCGACAAATACTGTCATGCCTCCAATGTCAAGATATGAACTGAAAACAGGGACGATGATTCCAGCTGTACTGCTTACAGCAATAAATTCTGACCTTCCCGGAGAAATAATAGCGCAGGTCACAAGTGATGTCCATGATTTTAGGACACTAAAACATACTTTGATTCCTATGGGGAGCAGAATCATAGGAAGATATGACAGCAATGTAACTTATGGACAAAATAGATTGCTTGTTGTTTGGGATAGAATAATTTTTCCAAATGGAAACACACTGGCACTCGATAATTATCAGGGAGTTGATCTTCTTGGAAATTCAGGAATGAAAGGAAAGGTAAATAACCATTTCTGGAAACTTCTTAGAAGTGTAATATTATCAGCAGGAATAAATGTGGCAGCTGGAAGACTTGAAGACATAAATGTTAATGTAGGAAGTTCAAGTAAGGCAAGAGTGAGTATTGGAAGAGGTGCATCGGATGCATCAGGAAATATTGAGACAATAGGTTCAAGAATGGTTGAAAAAGACCTTAACCAACAGCCAACAATCAAAATTAAAAGAGGAAGCAGATTTAATATATTTGTGAACAGTGATATGGTGCTTCCAGTATATGGTGGAAGAAATTAGTTATGGAAGAAAAAATATATAGACCGATAAGAAATGAAAAATTTTTAAAACAGATATTTTCACTAATTCTGTTTTTCATGATAAATATAGTAAGCTTAATTCTTATTTCAACCAGATATATGAAAAAACTTGTGAAAATAAACAGTAGGGAAACAGTAGAAATGATAAACAGATTAATAAAACCAGTTTTTTCAGAACAGTACATGTATCTGCCTTTTGGAAACTGGGGAAAATTAATGCAAAAAACCCCAAAACTTACCAGCGATTTTCAATTGAAAATACTATTTACGTTTGTATTATCGACACTATTATTGACAATGCCCTACTGGAAAATGAGAAAGTTAAATTCTTATGGAAGTGCTGAATTTGGGACATACGAAGATTTAAAAAAAAGAAAAAATGTACCTTCGGATGTAAATTTTCTAAGTGGGAACAAGAACGGATTTGTAATTGGATATATAAGAACACTGACAGGAAAACTGAAACTACTTTATGATATTTCAATGATACATATTGCAATATTTATTCCGACAAGAGGAGGAAAAGGGGTAGGATATCTTATTCCTAGTTTAGTAGCAGGATTGAAAGGACTTTCAACTTTTGTATCTGACATAAAGAAGGAAAATTATGAACTTACAAGCTGGTACAGGGCAAAAATTTTGGGACATAGGATTTTAAAATTCGAACCGATGAATGAACTTTCGAACAGTTATAATTCTCTTTTGGAAATAAGGTACGGAACAAAACATGAAATAGAAGATTGCAGGATAATAGGAACAACTGTTGTCGGAGAAGATAACAGTAAAGATCCGTTCTGGGGAGACAGTGCAAAGGATACGATTTCAACTCTTGCTTCGTATGTACATTACAAAGAAGTGAGTGGACGTCCCGAAAAAAATCCTGATATAACAGATGTCAGGGTATCACTGACAGATGTAATTTCAATAATAACAAATACAGAACTTTCACTTTATAAAATGTTTGCAAGATATCTTGGAAAATCTTTAGATGATGAAGAAGAGGAATACGAAGAAGAGATAGAAAAAGATTTCATCTTGAAAGACAGCACGATAGAAAAGCTTAGAGAAATCTATATTGATGACGAATCAATTAGGGCACTTGACAGAGGACTTCATCCTTTTATTGCAAAACAGTTTGGATATTTATTACAGAATACAGGAGAAAATACATTCAAGTCGATAACTGCAACAGCAAAAACGAAACTTCAGGTGTTTGAAATACCATCAGTTGTAAAAAATATAAGTAGTTCGGATTTCAGGGCATTGGATCTTGTCAACGGCGAAAGACCTGTTGATTTGTATTTTGTAATAAAACCAAAAGATATAGACCTTCTAGCTCCTTTAGTAAGAATAATGTATGTCCAGTTGACAAATCTTCTGATGGAAAGTTTGGAAAAGAAAAACTTCAATATAGTATTCATAATGGATGAGCTGAATGCTTATGGAAGAATGAATGCACTGGTAAAAGGACTGGGATACTATGCTGGGTTTGGAATTAAAATGGTAGGAGTATTCCAGGGTCTTGACCAGCTAAACTCAACATATGACAAGCAGGGGAAGGAAATACTTAATGGATGCCAGATTCAAATTTTTGGAAGACCAAATGATGAAGCGGCACCTGATTATATTTCAAAAACTTTAGGAAAGAAAACAATAAAAGTAAGAAGTAGAAATGCAGGACTTAAAAGTGGAGGAAGTATTACTGAGCAAGGAAAAGAATTACTTTCGGCATCAGAAATAAGACTTTTACCTGACAGAAAAGCAATAACTATAACAGGATACAAAAAACCTCTTCTACTTGATAAACTTTATTATTACGAATATCCGGAGCTTTTGGAACGGACTTGCCATCAGCCTGTTTTCTTTAAAGATGGATATGTAATATTTGAAGGAATGCGAGGTACACATGAATATAAATATACCTTCAAAATGAAGGAAGAGGACTTTTTTGATAATAAAAAATATGATGAGCTGATTGGGAAACTGAAAACTAAATATGGGACAGAAAAAATAGGATAGGAGACAGAATGGAAAACAAAAAAAGAAAGAAACGAACCTTACTGGAAAATATTCAGTTCAAAAATAAGAAGGCTGAAAAAGTCAAGGAAGAAAAATACAGGATAGAACAGGAAGAAGCAAGAATTAGGCAGGAACAGGCAGAATTTCTGAAAAGTATATATGATGTTGTCTTTAAAAGCCTTGATATAGATATTGAAGATATAGTCATGTCATCCAGCAGTGAAGAAGAAATAATAAGAAAAGTAAAGGAAAAACTTAAAATGGAAGAGAATGAGAATTAATGAAAATGACAGAAGCTGAAATATATGAACACCAGCAGAAACAGCAGATAGCACTTGTGTGGGAACAGCTTCAGATACTGAAACCCTATCTTGAAAATGAGAGCCTGACAGATATTATGGTCAATCAGAACGGAAGAATATTTATTGATGGAAACGATATTGGAATGAGAGGAACTAATGAATATATAGATGAACCTACACGAATTGCTATTGCTGATATCCTTGCAGGATATAATCAGAAAGTAATTACAGAAAAACAACCTATCCTGTCGGGAAAACTTCCCAGTGGGGAAAGAGTTGAAATAGTGACAGGAGAATCCTGCGGATTCCGTCCAACTATTTCAATAAGAAAACCGAACAATAGAGTCTTTACAATGGATGAATACTGTGAAATGGGAGGAATAAGCCTAAGGTATAAGCAATATCTGGAAGAAGCTGTAAAAGCACAGAAAAATATTGTGATATTTGGGGGAACTGGAACAGGAAAGACAACAGCTATTAATACTTTGACAACAGTATTATATGGAACTGCTGAAAGAATAATAGTTGTAGAGGAAGTTCCTGAACTGATAATAGATGAAACAAAAATAGAGAATCTTGTAAGGTATAATACTACACTTAATGTAAGTTCGCTTATGATATTGAAATCACTGATGAGACAGAGACCTGATAGAATTATTTACGGGGAGTTGCGTTTTGGAAACGAAGTTGAGACACTTCTTGATGGCTGGAACACAGGACATAAAGGAGGAATTACTTCAAACCATGCCAATTCAGCATTAGACGGTCTTCATAGAATAGAAGAGCTTCTGACAGAAGTTCCAGGAAAAACACAACCCAGACCATATATGGTAACCAGGGGAATAGACGTTGCAGTACATATTAAAAGGGAAAGGACTACAGAAGGAAAATATAAAAGATTTATAAATGAAATTCTTGAACTTAAAGGATACCACGATGTATCCAAAGAATATGATTATACGGAGGTTATATAGAATGAAATTAAGGGTATTCAATTCATTATTTGATGAAAAAGTATTTTTTAAACTTCCAGTAAAATTATGGAAGTATATTATACTTTTATTCATCATACTGAGAATAGTTCTAATGAGTACACTGTTTGCTATTTTTCCTATGGTTTTCATATATATTCTTCTAAGGATTTTTGTGAGCAGGGACATGAAAATGTTTGAATTGCTTATAAACCATTACAAGGATAAAGACAAATACTACAACCCATAATTTTTTCAGTTTTCCCACGTGTGGGAAAAAAGGAAAGGAAAGAGAATGAAAAAGATAACAATTTTATTGCTAATAATTTCGAGCTTTGCTTTTGCAGGAGGAGAAATAAGTTTTAAAAAACAGAATGAAAAACTGAGAAGACTGGAGGATGCAAAGCTTGAATCAATAAGAAATAATATATCTGATAAACAGAAAGGAAATGTTGTAAATGAAGAGAATTCTGAGCCAGAAAATACAGATTCAAGATTTGAAGATGAAGAAACTTTAAACCCTTTAAAAAAAAAAAGCAAAATATGAAAAGCTTATAAGCTATATAAAAACGCAGAATAATAAGCTGAGCGAACGTGAGATAAGATATATACTGGACATGGTATGGAAGTATTCCAACGAATATAAAATAAATCCATATCTGGTACTTGCGGTAATGAATACAGAGAGTTACTTTAACCATTCCACTGTATCAAGCGCAGGAGCAAGGGGACTTATGCAACTGATGCCATTTAATTTCAAAGAATTCAATGTAAATAACAGCATAGAAGGGAATATAAAAGGAGGAATACTTCACCTCAAAAGAGACTATGAAAGTACAGGAAGTATAACAAAAACTCTTGTATGCTACAATGCCGGATGTTCACGACTTAAAAATGATAAATGGAAAGGCATAAAAGAAACAAGGGAATATATTCCAAAGGTAATAAAGAAATACAAAAAACTGGTATCACTGTAGGAAAGGAGGAAAAATGTCGTTTTTTTCAAAGAAGCTAAAACAGCAAAATAATAGTTTCACACAGTTTATTCCATGGGACTATCTTGTAAACGATTTTACAATAATGAACAAAAATAACGGTTTTCAGCGTACATTCAGAATTAAAAATCACGATTTGAATTATTTCACAGAAGATGAGATAAGAGTAAAACTGAAACAATATAACAGAGCACTAAAAAGACTTCCGGACAACTTCATGATACATTATGAAGTTCAGAGAAAAAAAACTGACGGATATATAACAAAGAATCTGGACGGTTGTCCTTTTCCTGTACAGGTAATAGATAAACTGAGGGAAGAAGAATTCAGTAAGGATAATTATTATAAATGTGAATATTACATAACAGTCACATATTTAATGGGAACTGATATAAATGAAAGAATGCTCGACCTGCTTTCGACAAAGTCGACAGATAAGGAAAAAAATATGGAAAAACAGTTTACTGAAAAATATAATTATTTCAACGAGAAATGTATAGAATTCATAGAAATGCTCAAATATGTAGCAATAGAAATAGAACTTCTTCAAAAAGATGAATTAATGGGATATTTACATTCAACAGTAAATCCGGAATTTACCGAAAGAAAAAAATCACCTGATATATCACTTGGATTTCCTTTGGATGAATATCTAAGCCGTTCATCATTTGAATTTGGAAAAAACTGTAAGATAAATGATTATTACCTAAAAACAGTTTCAGTAATGAAATTTCCTGAAGCCATTAATCCGCTATTTTTTCATGAGATTGAAGAACTTGACTTTGAATTCAGAATGAGTACAAGATATGTATTCCTTACTGAAGAAGAAACAAAAAAAACAATACTGAATGCGTGGAGATTCCATCAGAGTAAACAGAAAAATGAAGCACAGTGGCTTTATGAAGGAATAACAAAAAAATCAAGTGGAAGTCTTGATGAGGTTGAAGTTGAGAAAACTCACGAATCAAGGGAAGCTCTGAAAGAATTCAGGGAAGGTGGAATAAGCTACGGTTACTATACTTTTACAATAATTCTATGGGATAAAAATCTGAAAAGTCTGGAAGATAAAGTAAGAAAAATTATGGCTGTACTTATAAAACATGATTTCGAAGGTGGAGAAGACAGATTCAATGTAAAAGACAGTTTTATAGGTGCAATACCAGGAGAAATAAAACATAACATAAGAAGATACACCTTAAATACATTTCTCTTAACAGGACTTATGCCAAATTCGACATTATATCAGGGAGAAAAAATGAACAGTCATTTAAATGATATACCCTTGATAACAGCAAAAACTCAGAAAAATGATGTTTTCTATATGAACCTTCATGTGCATGACTCAGGACATGCAATGCTTACTGGGGAAACAGGGACAGGAAAATCGGTAGCGATAGGAAACTACTGTCAGGCATTCTCAAAATATGAAAATGCACAGATATTTATATTTGATTATAAAGGTTCGAGTAGAGTACTGACTGCATGTATGGGAGGAAAATATTACGATCTAGGAGAAGATGGAAATCTGAAGTTTCAGCCTCTGGCCACAATCGAAACAGCTGTAGGTAAAAACTTTGCAAACAACTGGATATTAACATTGTTGGAACTTGAAAATATGACTATAACTCCTGAAATAAAAGAGACAGTCTGGCGGGCTCTGACAACTCTTGAAAAATCTCCTGTCGAAAGAAGAACACTTACAAGTTTTATGACAGCAGTTTCTGACTTTGATGTGAAACGGGCAATAAAACAATATACAATATCTGGAGCTTACGGAATGTACTTCGATGGTGACAAGGACTCTTTTTCAACTGAAAGCTGGCAAGTATTTGAAATGGATCATGTACTAAAAGATGAGAGGGTTGTCCCACTTCTAATGATGTATTTATTCCACAAGATAGAAGTGGAAAGGTTAATTCATGGATATCCAACACTTATTGTGACCGATGAAGCCGGAGTTTTATTTAGGAATATCAGGCAAATGTCAAGGAAATTTGATGACTGGCTTGTTACTTTGAGAAAACTGAATGCATCACTAATGTTTGCAATGCAGAACTTAAATCAGATAAAGGATAATCCTATATACAGTGCAATGAAAGGAAGCTGTAAGACAAAAATCTTTCTTCCTGACCAGAATGCAATGAACGAAGACTTGTACAGATTATATCAAGATGTAGGACTGAACAGTATTGAAATAAAGAAGCTCAGTGAATCGGAAAGAAGAAAAGAATACATAATAAAGAATGAATTTGGAACAAGCAAATTCGAATTTACTCTTTCCCCATTGGAACTTGCATTTGTAGCTTCGACAGGTATAAATGATCAGATAAAAATAAAGGAAATACAGCAGGAAACAGACGATATAAGGGAAATAAATTTAAAATGGATAGAGTATAAGTTTGGAAGACATTCAGATGAATATCATTATGTAAAGAAAATAATAGGAGGTAATTAAATGAAAAAAATACTTTTTTTTGTGATAATGACAATTATTTCTGTAAATTCATTTTCAGGAATATTCGGGGGTAGTGGTGGCTCTTCTGATTACTGGCAGATGAAAACATTTTTTGAAAGTGTTTCAATTAATGCTCAGACATTAAAAACTGCAAATGAGCAACTTAAACAAGTTAATCATATGATAGAACAGGCAAGAAAAATGCCTGATGACTTTTTCAAGAATCATATGAAACAGTACAGTGAAATAGTGTCAACCCTAAGCAGAATATCAGGAAACACAAAATCAGTGCTGAGAGATGCAAAAAAAGCTGAACTGTGGTTCAAAGACGTGTACACTGATGTAAACAACAAAAATTATCAGAATCTGATTGACAGGTTCACAAATTCAATCGACAGGTTGTCATATGATGCAATGAATACAGCAGGTCTTGCTTCAGAAGCAAGCAGAAAAACTGCATCAAATGCAAAGACTCTCCTGGCAAAGGGAAGAAATGCTTCCAATCCTGTTCAGCTTCTTGATGTACTAGCAGGATGGAGTTCAAACTTGAGTTCACAGCTGAATGTAATAACTGAAGTACTGGCAAGCGATTCAAGACTTAAAGCTCTTGAAGAGGCGGAAAAGGCACAAGAAAGAAAAATAGCACAGGAAAGACATAAATATACACAGAACAGTCTTCAGAATACAATTAAGAAAATGGAAACAATAAACAGCAGACAAAAAAAGAAAAAATAGAGGTGTCAGATGGATAATTTTGAATTTGACAGCAGTTTAATAGAGCCGCTCATAAATTTTTTAGATACAGGAATCAACAGGTTCCTTCCAGCAGTACTTATACTGGCTTCTCTTATAGCTGTAATTGATGGTTTATGGAGTTATTTTCAGTATCATGCTACAAAAGATGCCAGTAGTATTATGTCCAAAGTTGTTGTGAAATGGATAAGATATGCCTTTACATTCGGAATAATAAAAATATATATAGGAAGTATAATTCCAATGGCATATAAGATTTTTGCAGGAATAGGAAACAGTTTTGGTGAAGGATTTGGGAATCCTCTTAAAGTACAAAATGTTTGGAACAAAGGATGGGAATCAGTAAATAGAATGTTTGAACTGTCAGGGAAAATAGGTGGATTATGGGGATTTGTATATATAATTTTTTCGGTTATAGCTTTTCTCTGCCTTGTATTTATTCTTTCCTCGATGACAATGGCAATACTATCATTTCATGTTGTGGTAAGATTAGCTGTACTTTTTCTTGCATTTATTCCTTTTGAAGCAATGACTGATATAGGAAGAAAAACTTTAACGTCAATAGTTAATAGCGGAACTGACTTGATGACATGTGTAGCACTGTCATCAATGTGTTTCTCAGTAATGCAGGAACATCCGTTTCCAACAACTGTTACAGAAAATACAAATTCACCACAAGTTATGGGAATATGGTTATGCGTGTGGGTTGTATCAGCATTTCTAGTAGTTTCTTATGAAAAGATATCCTCTTTGATAATATCGGGACAAGGAGGACTTACAGGAGCAGATCTTGGAAGATATACAGCAGGAATTGTCGCTACGGCAGGTATTGTTACAGGAAAAGGAATTGAAATGGCTTCAAAAACAGCTGGAAAATCAATGCAGAAAATAGGAGAAACATGGTCATCAGGGAAAGGTGCTGGAGGTAAAAGTGCTGAAATTTTAGAAAAAGCAGGGAGTGCAATAGAAAAAGTAGGAGCAGAAACAGCAAGAAGAACAGATCAAACTGCAAAAGGAACAGCAAAGGCAATTGAAACTATAACAGGAAATTTGAGCCCACAGGAAAGTATTGCAGGAGCAATTAGGAATTCTAGCATAGGAAATTACATAAAACCAGGAGAAAAAGAAGAGGAAGAAGAAAATACTTCCGGAAATGAAACTTCTGGAGAAAATAGGAAAGGAACTGAAAAAGAAAAAACAGAAGAGAGAAGAGAAAATAATAAAAAATCTGAAGAAGAAACAAAATCAGGAAGACAGGGAGAAACACATAATAACAGCCATCAGACTGGAAATAAGACAAAAACAGAAAATTCATCAAGGAAAAATAGAACAGCAGATACAGAAAAAGCAAGAAAAGATATAAATAATGAAAATAAAAACAATGAAAGTAAAGAAAATACTTCACATAAAGAAAACAATAGAAATAATACGGAAAGTTATGGAAGTGCAGAGAATATAAACAGTTCAGAAAGTACAGTTAGTTCAGAAAGAACATCTTCAACTGCAAATAGGACAGCAGATACACAGAAAACAGAAGAAGATTTCAGTTCAGAAACGTTTGCTGATGTTCATAGTACAGGAACTGACTATTCCAGTGAAAAAAATAATGAAGGAACAGCGGGAGATTCTGAAAAGATGAACAGAAAAAAGGAAAAAAGGACAAGCTCTAACTATACATCAAAATCGAATAATACACGCAGTACTTCCTTTTCTGACAGGGAAATAAGAAAAGAGAAAGAAATAAAATCATTTGCTGAAGAGGCACTGGAAAATGAAAAAAATTCAGGAAACAAAGAAACATAGGTGATGATATTATGAACATAGAAAAAAGGTTCTGTATTCCTTTTATTTTCATACTGTCAGGTACATTAACATTTTCCGAAACATATGATGTATCATGGAATGGAATACTTGATAGAACAGTAAATCAGATAAAATCAGGAAATGAAAAAATAATTAATCCTGTTCTTATACTACTTTCACTTCTGACAGTCACAAAGATATCTTCAGTAATAATAAAGTACATGTCAAATGTTCCTCTAGATTCTCTCATTCCCGAATTTATAAGGATACTTGTGAATTTTAGTATGTACTCATACATTATCAAAAACAGCATATTTATTATAGATATGTTCTTAAAGATATTTACGGGAATAGGTGAATATTTTTCAGATGACAGCAGTACTACAACACTTGACAGCATATGGGAAAAAGCTGTATCAACTACTGCCTATATGTTTAAGGTCATAAATGATTGGGCATTATATCTTAAGACAATTGAAGGTCAGGCAAGTGCATTGGCTGATATTCCAAAGTTTATGGAAAACTTCAGCAAGGCTATTCTGCTGATTATTTCAATACTTTTTGTGTATTATGTATTTATAAGGGTAATAGTGGAACTCCTGACTTCAGTGATTCAGTTTAGACTTGGTCTTACTCTTTCAATACCATTCTTAGCGACAGAAACAGTTAACTATCTGAAAGAAGTTATTGGAGGAAAATTTCTTACAGTATTGTTTACAGGTGGATTAAAAGTGACAGTGAACATTGTTTTCCTCTCATTATTTATAAAAGTTATAGATAAGACAAAATTTACTGAAAATCTTACAATAGATACAATAGAAATACAGAAAATATTTCTATTTATTGCCACAGGTTTTATAATGGCATTTTTAATGAATAGAACAAGTAGGATAGTAACAAGGTTGTCCAGCTGATTTTTATGAATGTAATATAAAAAGCCCCATTTGTTTCAGGGGCTTGAGGTTTCTCATTAGAAAACTATTTTCTGTATTATCATGAAAAGGATTATACTGAAAAATAAAATTTTCATAGAAAACCTCCTTATATGTGTATTAGGCTCTTGGGAAGCCTATGTTATTATAACAAAAAAGACTGGAAAACACCAGTCTTAACCCAAGATTTTATACACATATAAGTTTGTTTCTATGATTATTATACAAAATAAGATTTATTTTGTCAAGAATATAAGCCAAAGGACAATGAAAACTGAATATTAATCCAGTCTTTAAAAGAAAAATTAAAAGACACTTGCCAAATTATATTATATGTTGTAAAATGCAGTCAAAGATAGATTAGAAACAAAATATCACAATTAATGGAGGTTTGTAATGAAAAAAATATTAGTGGTTATGTTATTTCTTTTAAGCATGATAGTATTTGCTGAAAAGCTTACAACTGATGGGAAGTATAACATGGATAAGCTACAAGGAAACTGGCAAAATGGAGCACTTAAAATAGTAAGAAAAAATAATGAATGGTATGCAGGTTTTCTTGATTTTAATTATGAAAATCCTAAAAGTGATTATCTGTGGTACAGAATAAAATCATATAGAAATGGAATTCTTGTAATCCAAAATTATTATACATCACAGCATAGAGTAAAGGATAGAAATTATTATTTTGCCTGGGATACAAAATATAAGACAATGGTCGAAGTGGACAGAGAGCTTAATATAATTGAAAAAATTAAAAGAAAAATAGATAGACCTGTTAATTAAAATAACAATAAAAAAGACTAGATTAAATTCTAGTCTTTTTTATTTACTGGTCTATTTTTGAGGAGGAATAATGAAAAGAGTAATGTTGCTTCTGTTAATCATAGTAGATGTATTAAGTTTCAGTGCAGGGAAAGGAAACTACGATGAAGCGAAGTATAGAAGTGATGTTTTAGCACGTGCTTCAAGCATGATAGGATGGAAATACAGCAATGATAAAAGAATGCAGGCTGGGCATGCAGATTGTTCAAGTTTGGTAGGACGAGCATCTCATCAGGCAGGAATGTCGGGAGGAGTTACAGGAAATAGTAATTCAAGTTGGGTAACAAATACAGATGGAATGGCTCATATGGTAAAAAAGGTTGATTACAGTCAGATAAAACCAGGAGATATATTACAATTTGGTAAAGTTCCTGGAAAATATAAGGGATATGGGCATGTGGGATATGTATTCGAAAATCTTGGTAATGGGAAATTTAAAATGCTTCATGCAGGAAATCCTGTTAAAGTATCGACAATTGATGTAAGAACATTTAGAAGTGGAAGTTATAGAGGGGTAATAACAGCAACAGACGTATTAATTGCCAATGGTTATACTCCAGTCAATCAAAACGGACAGGTAATAGCACCTGTTGGTGTTCCAACAGGAAGTACAGGAGGAGCATGGACAGGAAATCCTGCAAATTTAGATGAAACTTATGAAGTTTCATGGGATGAAATACTGGAAAATTATGAAAATATGATTTTTGAAGGACTGGACAAGACACTTAATGGATTGCTAATATTGCTGACACTTCTTACAGTAATACAGCTTCTTAAAGGAGCAGTTCCGTATCTTATTGGAACATCAGTAAATATTTATAAGGATTTTGTTGCTGTGCTGATTAAATATTGTTTCTACACTTTCTTGCTTAAAAATTACGCAACAGTCATAACAATGATGTATAAAATTTTTACGGGAATAGGTTCAATGTTTGTGAATAATAACCATATAAGCACACTGGATGAACTGTTTGCTGTATCAACAAAGGAATCACTGACAGTTCTTAAGCTTATAGATCAGTATCATTTTGATTTTATAAAGATTTTGATACCAGGAAGCAACTTATTTGATATAACATTCTGGAAAGTTGTAATACTAATACTTGTAGTAATCATGATATGGTATTTTGCAGTAAGAATAATATTTGAAATGATGACAGTATTTATACAGTTTTTTCTTGGAACAGGATTATCGTATATAATGTTTTCTCTTGCAACAAATGATGTGACAAGAGAAATGGGAAAAAGACCGTTACGGACAATAATAGGAGCTGGACTGAGAGTTACAGTGATAGTCCTTTTTGCCTCACTGGTATTTGGAATACTTGAAAAGTCAGGATTTGGAGAAGTTACACTTGATACAGTAAGATTTGAAACGATGTTTATTTTCATAGCGAGTGGTCTTCTCATGGCTTTTCTGATGAACAGAATTTCAAAAATAGCGGACAATCTGAACAGCTAAAAATATTTTTCAGATATAGATAAACATAATGTATTGACAAGTACAGGATATAATATATAGTGTGATTAGAATATAATAAATTACAGACAGAATTCAGACTACAGGGAGCAGTAGTAAAGGGATTTCAAAAAGTCGAACTGAAATGTTCGATTAATTTTGAAGTCCTTTTTCTTTTTTAGAGGAGGAATTGTAATGAAAAGAACAAGAGAAATTTTAAAGAATAAGAAAATATACAGGATATTCCTTGCAATAGAAATTACGATGATAGTTTTCTATTTTTTCCTGATGTATTTCTCAAAAAACTATGCATTTAATGTGACACCTTCAGTTCCGTTAGGAATATATAAAATATATGGAATAAAGGAAGGGGAAACATTAAAAAGAGGAGACCTCGTTATATATGAAATTCCTGAAGAGCTTCAGAAACTCACATCGTTACGAAATACAGATATTCCTTCATTAAAACCAGTAGCAGCAATATATGGAGACAAAATAGAAATTAAAAATCATAAAATATATGTAAATGATGAAGATTATGGAAAAATACTTTCGAATGGAAGTCTTCCAAAATTTGATGGGAGCTTAAAGGAGGATGAAATTCTTACACTCTCAAAGGTGGAAAACACTTTCGATGGAAGGTATTATGGAGGAATAAAAAAGAATCGAATAATAGGAAAAGCGAGATTAGTATATGAATTCAAAAAATAATAAGACAGAAATAGAGAAATTTCAGAAAGTAAACAGAGAACTGAAAAAAATTACACAGCAGAAACATGAACTGGAAGAACACATGCTTGAACTCAGAAGGCAGATAAGGAACAGTGAAAGAAAACTTAACGGTATGAACAGAAGCGATGAATGGAGAAAAAGAAATCATATACTCATAGAATATGGAGCACTTATTGAGATAGCTAAACTTATTGGTGAAAATAAGGCACTTCTGCTGGGATATCTGCTTAAATTTCATAAACTGAGTGAGAATGAAAAACAGAATCTGAAAATAAATGGAATAATTGAGTTTGAAGCAAGGAAAAAGAAAAAAGAAAAGATAAAAAGGGAAATGCAAAAAAACAGGGAAGAAAACCTGAAGGAAAGTGATAAAGATGAGTGAAATGGAAGATAAGAGCAGTTTTTTTAAAAATATCATATCAAATCAGACAGACAAAATAAAAAAACTTGAAAAGGAACTTAAACACAAAAAAGAAGATAGTAGAAATAATGAAACAATTATGATGGAAAAGGAAAAGCTTGAACAGCACCTTCAGGAAAAGAGTGAAAATCTAGCGGAACTGAAAAAGAAAATATCCAAGATTGAAAATGAAATATCTGCAGATGAGGAAACTTATGAACTGTTAAGAAAAATAAGAGATAACCGCTATGAATCAGAATGCGAGGAGAAGGAACTTGAAGAGAAAATAAGAGAATATAAAAATGAAAAAGAAAGAATTCGTGAAAGATTGGAATATGTCAATCTATCTGATGAAGATTTAGAAGAAAAAATAGAGGAAAAGATAGAAATACTGAAACAGAAGGAAAATGAAATTCTCGACAGGAAAAAAAAGGAGCTTGAAACATCACATGAAGAAGCGGTATTTGAACTTGAAAAATTTAACAGAATGAACTTAAGAAAAGAAAAAGAGAAATACGAACTGGAAGAAGAAAAACTTCAGAAAGAATATAACAGAAAAAAGGAAGAACTTAATGAAAGGTTTAAAAAAGCAGAAAAAGAAAAAGACGAAATAATAAAATTTTTAGGATTCAGTGAATTTATGGAGAATAATGCTTTTCTTTTCAGAGATAAAATAGAAGCGTATCTGATTTTAAGTAAACATGCTGGAAAAAAAAGAATATTTCCTGGATTCAGAATAAGTGATAATGAATTTTTACTGATATATAGAAATGTTGTAATGAGTATAAATGAGATGATTAGATTGCATAATGAAAATGTGGATTTGAAGAAAAAAGTGAAAGATGAAAGGGAGGAATAAATGTGTATTACAGTTTTGAAATAAAACAGTTGGAGAACGGTATAAAATTTTTTTATAAAAGAATGAAAAAATATAGCAAAAGTGATGAAGAGAACTGGAAAAACAGTCTTAATTTGGTGGCGAAAAGTAAAAAGACAGCTACATCCCTAATGGTAGAAAGAGATTTTCTTGAGAAATTAAATATGGAACCGGTAGTGGACATAAAAACTTCAAGAGAGACAATTAAAGTTTTTAAAAATAATGATCTTCTATTCTATAAAATACAATCAAAAGAAAATATAGATTCAAGATTCAGTTCAAAAGAAATATTAATTTCAAAAGAATTTTTTGTAGATAATGAATATTTTAAATATGTAATTTTAAAAATAAGTTGACAGGTGGTAGAAAATGAAATTTTTTCAAAAAGATTTAAGGAAAGAATATTTAAAAATGACAGGGATTAAATATGGCAAGGAAGAAGAAAAAGAAATAAAATCCATGCTTAAAAGTGAAATGCCCCTTGAAATATTCAAATTATGTGTAACTCCGATAGTAGACGAAAGAAAATTAAAAGAAATCGGGAACTCACATATAGAATTGAAAAAAATAGCAGAAACAAATACATTGATTTATCTAAAAGCGGAACAGATGAAAGAACTAAAGAGAGGATATGAAGCTGGACTAAAATATGAAGAAATAGAACTGTACAAAAAAGCAGATTTAACAAGCAGAGATATGCAAAAGGCAAGAGAAAATATTCAGGAAATAAAAAAAGAAAGCGAAGAAGAGCTATCCTATTATGATATAGAAAGTGTCCTAAAATACCACGATATAAAAAAGGAAGAAAAAGTTCTTCAGGAAACAAAGGAAGAAGATTTAAAGACAAAAGACAGTGATGGAGATGGACTGACAGATTTCGAAGAAATGTATATATACAATACAGATAAAGAAAGAAAAGATACGGATGGAGATGGAAAAAGTGATCTGGAAGAAGTAAAGATAGAGAAAAGTAATCCAAGAGATACAGAGAAAGTAGGTGAAAAAAAAGAAAAGAAAGAAAATATCAAAGGACTGAAAGCAAAAAAGAAGAATAAGGAAAAAGAAATAGAAAAATAAGAAAAAATGAAAAAAGAAAGGAATAATAGTTATGTCAAATGAAGAAATAAAAAAAGAATTTGAAGTTGAAGATAAGAAGCCTGCATGGGAAATATTAAATGAACAGAAAGAAAAACTTCTAGAAATAATAAAAGAAAAACCCGAAATATTGGATACACAGCTTTTAAAACCGGAGATTATTTATCCAAATATGGAAAGATATGAAATATCAAATGGAATGAATAACTTAATGCTGTCAACAGTTTCAGCAGACAAAAAATATGCTGACAATACGTGGGTAATAGCAGAAACTGTAAAGAATGCAAAATATACCGATAAAGATGGAGAGGAGAAACAAGTATTCTTTCTAAAGAAAGGAGAAAAAGCAACAAAAATAGGTGTAGAAGTAAAAGAAAAAAATGTTCAGGATCCAATAACAGGTTCATGGTATAAAGAAAAATTAGACAAACCATATATAAAGAATGTGAATGTATATAATCTTTCACAAATGTCTTTTGCCAAAGATGTCTATCCGCAAAAAACATATATAGAAAATAAAAAGAAAGATTATATAATACTATCTCCGGAAAAAGTGAAGGAATTAAATAAAAATACGTTTGAAGCAAAACTTGAAAAATTTTTTATAGAGCAAAAATACACTATAAAAAATAAGAAAGAAATAAAAGAAATAGATAAAGAAGAATTAAAAAGTAATATTGAAAATACAAAAAATTTTGAAGGGAAATTACATAAAGATTCCTTTAGAATGGAGTATTTTCCAAATAAGGCAATGGGGACAGCAAAAAAAACAATAGAAGAATCAAAAATAGAAAAAAATAAAAAGAAAACAAAAGAAAAAGAGAAGGAAAGATAATTTTAAGTTTCCCACATGTGGAAAACTTAAAATAGATAGGATAAGAGCATGTTAGAAAATAAGAACAGCTTAAATGAAAAAGGAGAACTGCATGGGATTCAGTATTACTATACTGATAAAAAATTGACAGGAAAGGAATATTACAAAGAAGGGAAAATACAGAAAAGTGAAAGTTATTATCAGAATGGGACTTATGCAGGTGTAATGAGCTATGATAATAAGGAAAAACTTGATGGAAATCAGATATTCTATTATCCGAACGGACAACTAAAAGAGAAATCAAAATACAGGAATGGAAAAATAATAGAAATACGGCAATATTTTGAAAATGGAGACAAAAAATACGAATATGACAAAAATGGAATAAAGGAATATTATCCAGGAGAAGAATTAAAAAGTCTAAAGGAAATGAAAGAATATGAACTGAATGGTATAAGCTGTGATTTTACTGAAAAAGGCACAATAAAAAATATTAAATATATTGAAAATGGGAAAATATTAGGATTAAAGGAATATATTGAAATTAAATCTTCTGCGGAATTTATAGAAAACAAAGTTGCTGTAAGTGTAGGAGAAATGCAAAAAATAGATGAATTTGAAAATAATTATATTTCTAAAATAGATAGATTATTGGAAAATCTTATAAATAAACAGAAAAAAGTGATTAAAGGAGAATTATTTAAAGAAAAAGAGTCAAAAGAAAAAATGAGATAAAAAATTTCTCACATGTGAGAAATTTAAAAATAGAAAGAGAGGAATGGAGAATGATAAACAAAAAAATACTGGCTGGATTATTTATGCTGACAGCTTTTTCATCCTTTTCAGCAGGAGAGATAAGCTTTAAAAAAAAGAATGAAAGAAAAGCAAAAGAAGAATTAGAACAGAAAAAAGAAGAAAAAAACGTAAAGTCATCAACAAGATATGAAAATAAAAGGGACAGAATTGTAGAATTTGCGAAAAAGCAAATTGGAAAACCTTATTTTTATGGAGCAAGTGGTTCGGACATGTTTGATTGTAGCAGTTTTGTACAGTATGTATTTAAAACAGCCGCAAATATAAATTTACCACGAGTTTCATATCAGCAAGCTGAATTTAAGCCAAAAATTACTTCGAACATAAAAAAGGGTGATTTATTATTTTTTGAGACATTGGGAAAAGGAAGAATAAGTCATGTAGGAATATACATAGGAAAAAGAAAGTTCATTCATGCAAGCTCAGCAAAAGGAAAAGTTATTGTGTCAGATTTTTCTGATTTTTATGAAGGAAAATTTCGTTGGGCTGTTTCTGTATTATAAAATAAAGATATTACGAACAATCACAAGAAAATATTTTTTTACACCTTGAAAAAGAGAAGGAATAAGCTACAATTAAAAAAGAAAACACAAATATAAGTGAGCTGTCCTTGCTCCGTATAGAAGTTATTCTAGCGTATTAAAAAAGAGGACACGAATATAAGCGAGTTGTTCCTACTCCATCATGTTTTGATGTATTAAAAAAGTGAACACGAAAGAAGACAAGGTAATAGAAATATCACCTTTTTTTGTTTTAGGAGGAATTTTTATGAAACAGAGATATATAAATGAAATACAAAATGAAAATCAGGTTTATCTCATTAATAAAGCCGTTAAAAAAAATTGGAATCCAGAAAATATACTGAAAATAAATAACATAGGAATTAATGGATTTAAGAAAGAGGAAATGGAAAGTTTGGAACAATCAATAGAAGAACTGAATGAAAAAGAACTGGCTCAATATTTTAGAGAAGAATTTGATGGACAACAATTAATTTCCATAACCGACGGATTATATGACAAACTAAATGAGAAACAAATGAAACTGCTTGCAAATCCTGAATTTGATAGATGGCAGATGAATGAAATAAGAAAAGGATTTAATGCAGGACTATCGTATGAAGAAGTAAAAAGTTATGCAAAAAGTGAATTAGATAATAACCAAATGTCAGAAATAAGAGAAAAATTAGTAGAAAAGAAAGAAAAAATGGTATCAAAAAAAGTAAATTTGAAAAAGAAAAATAAGGAAAAAGATTTTGAAAGATAAAAAAATTCAGATAACAAGGAGAAAATATGAAAAAACTTATAATAGCTGAGAAACCTGAATTAGCTAAAGCAATTGCAACAATTATTCCTGGCAATAGAAAAGATGGAAGAAATAATATAACAATTGGAAATTATATAATTACTTGGGCAGTAGGGCATATTTTAAGATATAAAAAACCTGAAGAAATTGATGAAAAGTACAGAAAATGGAATATTGAAGATTTACCTATTTTTTTTAGAAAATGGCCAAAAGTTCCTATAAAAGGAAAAGAAGAAATATTAAAAAATATAAAGCTATTACTTGAAGAAGCTGAAGAAGTTATTCATGCAGGAGATCCAGATGATGAAGGACAATATTTGATTGATGAGATATTGGAATACTGTAATTACAAAGGAACAGTAAAAAGACTTTTAATAAATAATAATAGTGTTGAAGCAGTTAAAAAATCTTTTGAAAAGATAGAACATAATCATAAATATGTAAATTTGGGAAAAGCTGCAGAAGCAAGAGCTATTTCAGATATGATAGTAGGTTTCAATTTAAGTAGGTTCTTTACTTTATATAATAATGCAAGAGAAACCTTAACAATAGGAAGAGTTCAGACACCGACTCTTGCATTAGTAGTAAATAGAGATTATGAGATAAAGAATCACATAAAAGAAAAATATTACGAATTATATTTTAATATGGAAATTAAAAATAGTATTGTAAGGATGAAATATATTGTTCCTAAAAATTTTGAAGAAAAGGTAATTAAAGACAGAAATAAAATAGAAAGCGTAATAAACAAATTAAACAATGCAGAAGGAATTCTTACAGTTAGAAGAAAAGAGGGTTATATTTCAGCTCCATTACCTTTTAATTTAGCAAAATTACAAACAGAAGCAAGCAGTAAATTTGGATATTCAGCACAAAAAACGCAAGATATAACACAAATTCTAAGAGATAAACATTCTGCAATAACATACAACAGATCTGATTGTGAGTATTTGTCAGATGAACATTTTAATGAAGCTCCAGAGTTAATTCCTGTAATAATTAAAAAATTAGGATTATCAGAGCTTAAGATTAACATTGTTAAGGAAAATAAACCTAGATGTTTTAATAACAATATAACAGCTACTTCTGCTCATCACGGTATAATTCCAACACTGAGTGGAGATATTTCGAAATTTAGCATAGAGGAAAAAAACATATATGAGTTAATAGCAAAAAGATATCTCATCCAGTTTATGGATGATGAGAAGATAGAAAAGACAGAAGCAATTTTAACTGTATCAGATGAGATTTTTAGAACTTCTTCTGTTAAAGTTTTAGAAGAAGGATATAAAAATTTTTATATAGAAGATAATGAAGATAATAATGAAAAAAGCAAGGATAGTTATTCTGAAAGCCTACAGAATATTTCAAATGGGGAGTATAGGATAATTTTAAAAAATAAAAATTTAGAAATTGAAGAAAAAGAAACAAAAGCTAAAAAAGCATATACAGAATCAGCTTTAATTTCAGATATGACAAGTATATCTAAATATGTTAAAAATGAAAAAATAAGATTAATCTTAAAAGAGAAAGATAAAGAAAAAAAAGGAGAAAATGGGAGCATAGGAACACCAGCAACGAGGGCTTCTATAATAGAAGGACTATTTAAGAGAAGATACCTTGAAAGAAAAGGGAAAACAATAACATCAACAGAATTGGCAAGAGAATATTTAACAACACTTCCAGAAAATTTAAAAAGTGCTGATATGACAGCATTATGGTGGTCTATACAAGAAGAAATAAAAGAAGGTAAATCTGAGAAAGAAAAATTAACAGATTTTGTTCTACATCAGACAATAAAAATAATGGAAGAAAAGTATAAAAAAATTGAAAATCCAGAAATTACTAGGAAATACGAAACTTTATGTAAGTGTCCTAAATGTGAAATTGGAAATATTATTGAAGGAAAAAAAGCGTTTTATTGTTCAGAATATAAAAATGGGTGTAAATTTAGTATATGGAAAGAAAGTAAATATTTTGACCAGGTATTAAAAATAACAAAAGAAAAAGCAAAAAAACTTATTAAAGGAGACAAGGTAAAATTCAAAATCAAAGGCAAAAATAATGAATATGAAGCCTATTTCACTTTAAAGATGAAAGGTGACTATATAAATCTTGAAAAAGGGGAATTTGTTAGTAAAAAAAAGAAATAATATGAAAAAATATCCATTTAAAAGAAAGGAAGATAAGCTATGGGATATAGAATAAATCAGGTAATAGAAACAGGAAATAAGAAAATTCAAACTGGTACAGAAGAATATATCAAATTTTTAAAAGTAATAGGAAATAATTACAAATACTCTGCTTCAGCTCAATTAAATATTTACTGTATAAATCCTAAAGCAAAAGCCTGTGCAGAATATGAATTTTGGAAAAATAGGGTAGGCAGGACAGTAAAATTAAAAGAAAAAGGGATTCCTATATATTCCGTAGAAAATGGAGAAAAAAAAGTAAAATATATTTTTGATGTTTCACAGACTAGAGTAAATTCTGAAAAAGATAAATTTAGATTATGGAAATTTGAAACAGAACATAAGGAAATATTTCAAAAACTATCAGGAATTTCAAATTTTAAAGAAGGAAAAGAAGAAATCATTAGAGAACATTCAAAAAATATTAATTTATCAGAAATGAATGTTGAAGGGATAGAAAATCTAAAAAAATTTATAGAGAAATCTGTAATGATTGCGGTAAATGAAAGGCTTGAAATAGAAGAAAATATAGTTTTTACTGAAGAAGAAAAAGAAATTCTGAATGAAATTTTTAAAAATAATAATTTTGAAAAAATATCAGATGGAATATCAAATTCTGTAAGAAATATTTTAAATGAAATTGATATGGAAATTAAAAAAAATTCTCTTGCAAAAGACACCAACGTACGGTATATTAATGGTAAGGAAAAGTTACGTGAAAATCAAAATAATAAGGAGAAGGATAATGAAAGAGAAGGAAGTAATCAGTGGCAAAGAATATTTGGTAGAGAATGGGATATACACTCCAATATTGAAGGAAACACCGTACGAGGAAGCAGGGGGAACTTACAAAGTGAAAATGATAGACAACCAGTTCGAAATACTGGTTCCGAACATAGAGGAACCGGAAGAAATAAATCATGGCAAACTGAACAGGTGGGGGGAAGCCAGATTAAGTTATTTGGAGGAAATGAAACCGGAAATGCTGGAGGGAATGATGATGAGAAACGAAGTGATGGAACATCTTCTAGCAATTCAGCAGGAAGTGGAGGAATACCAAGAAAAAATCCAACCTGGAATGATGAAATCCTGGGGGATAACAGAAGAACTGAAATCAGAAAATCAAATGGAATGGGTAGGTCTATACAACAACATGCTGTCTTCAATGAGGGAAATAATTCAGAAAGAAATAATAGAGAAATAAAAAATTATAAAATTGAAAAAAATATACAACCAGAAAAATTATTGCCCAGTGAAAGATTAAAGAATAACATAGAAGCAATAAAATTATTAAAAGATTTACAGCTACATGAAAGAAATGCTTCAAAGGAAGAACAGATTATTCTATCAAAGTATGTAGGCTGGGGTGGATTAGCTGATGTTTTTGATGAAAATAAGAAAGGGCAATGGGAAGAAGCTAGAAATTTTTTAAAAAATAATTTATCAGAAAAGGAGTATAACAGTGCAAGAGAAAGTACACTGACTGCATTTTATACTCCTAATTTGGTTATAGAAGCCATTTACGGAGGACTTGAAAATTTAGGATTTGATAATGGAAATATTTTAGAACCTAGTTGTGGTACAGGAAATTTTATAGGAAATATACCTGATAAGTTTAAAGGATCGAAATTTTATGGTGTGGAGCTTGATAGTTTAAGTGGAAACATTGCAAAAAAGTTATATCCTGAAGCGGATATAAGTATCAAAGGATTTGAAGAATATGGTATTTCAAATAATTCTTTTGATATTGCGATAGGAAATGTTCCTTTTGGAGATTTTAAAGTTGCTGACAGGGAATATGATAAAAATAATTTTCTGATTCATGATTATTTTTTTGCTAAAACGATAGATAAAGTAAAAACAGGTGGAGTAATAGCTTTTATTACTTCAAGTGGAACAATGGATAAAAAAGATGAAAGCATAAGGAGATATATAGGAGAGAGATGTGAGTTATTAGGAGCTATAAGACTTCCTAATAATACTTTTAAAGGAGTTGCTGGAACAGAGGTTACATCTGATATTATCTTTTTAAAGAAAAGGGAAGGAAGGTTTTTAGGAGAAGAAGAATGGTATAAAATTGGAACTGATTCAAAAGGTTTAAATTACAATAAGTATTTTATAAATAATCCTGAAATGTTACTAGGTAATATGCTTGAAGTCAGCGGAAGATTTGGAAATACAATCACTTGTGAACCAACTCAGGATTTAAAAGAATTATTACCTGGTGCAATAAAAAATATAAAAGGTACTTACAATAGGAATAAAGAAAATGAGGTAAGTTTTGAATTTAAAATTAAAGATGAAAAAATAAGAAATTTTTCGTTTGTGAAAAAAGATAATGAGATATATTTCAATGAAAATAATGAATTGAAATTACTTGAAATAAATAGTTCAGATAAAGAAAAAATAATATCTTATATTGAATTTACAGGGGTTTTAAGGTATGGTATAAAAGTTCAGAAGGAACAGGAAACAGATGATGAGTTTTTAATGGTACAGAAAAAATTGAATAAAATTTATGATAATTTTTATAATAAATTTGGAGATTTTAATTCTAAACAGAATTCTAAGCTTTTGAAAGAAGATTCAAGTTATCCTTTAGTTTCTTCTGTTGAAAAAATGAATGAAGGGAAATATCAGGGAAAAGGCGATATTTTTTCAAAAAGGACAATAAAATATTCTAAACCGATAGAAAATGTGGATACACCTGAAGAAGCATTAATCCTTTCTGTTTCTCAGAAAGCAAAAGTAGACTTTGAATATATGGAAAAATTAACAGGTATAAAAAAAGAAGAACTTATAGAAAAGTTAAAAGATAAAATTTATTTTGATCCAAATATGAAAAAAAGATATTATGTTACACAGGATGAATATTTAAGTGGAAATATAAGGGAAAGAATAAAAGAAATTGATTATTATATCGGCAATTTTTCTCAAAGCAATGAAGTGAGTCTTTCTGAGTTGGAACATCAAAAAGAAAAATTAAAAGAAGTAATTCCCAAAAAAATAGAAGCTTCAGAAATAAATATTCGGATTGGAGCAACATGGATTCCAGAAAAATATATAAAAAGTTTTATACTTGAAACATTAAAAACACCTGGGTATATAGATTTCGGTATAAAAGTAAATTATTCGGAGTATACTTCAGAATGGAAGATTGAAGGAAAAAATAGCGACAGAAGTAATACGCTGGTCAATATGACTTATGGAACAGAAAGGGCAAATGCTTATAGGTTGATAGAAGATGCTTTGAATTTAAAAGACACAAGAATTTTTGATTATGAAGAAAATGCTGAAGGAAAGAAAATTGCAATACTTAACAAGAAAGAAACTATGTTAGCACAGCAAAAACAGGAAATTTTAAAACAGGAATTTAAAGACTGGATATTTAAAGATCCCATTAGGCGAAAAGAACTGACAGATATTTACAATGAAAAATTTAATTCAATAAGATTAAGAGAATTTGATGGTAGTAATCTAACTTTTGATGGAATGAATCCTGAAATAAAATTAAGACAACACCAGTTAAATGCTATAGCCAGAACCTTGTATGGTGGAAATACATTACTTGCACATGTTGTAGGAGCTGGGAAGACATTTGAAATGGCGGCGAGTTGTATGGAATCAAAGAGATTAGGACTTTCTACAAAATCAATGATGGTAGTACCAAATCATTTAACAGAACAGATAGGAAGAGAATTTATGGATCTATATCCAGGAGCAAATATACTGATTTCAACAAAAAAAGATTTTGAAACAAAAAATAGAAAAAAATTCACAGCAAGAATTGCAACAGGAGATTATGATGTAATTATAATAGGACATTCCCAGTTTGAGAAAATTCCTATGAGCAAAGAATACTTGACAGGACATATTGAAAATGAAATTGAAGAAATCACAGAAGGAATTAGAAGTTTAAAAAAGGAAAGTGGTAATAATTTTTCTGTAAAACAGCTTGAAGGAGTAAAAAAGAAATTAGAAGTCAGATTAAAAAAATTAAATGATGAAACAAGAAAAGATGATGTTATTAATTTTGAAGAATTAGGTGTTGACAGACTGTATGTTGATGAAGCACATTCTTTTAAGAACCTCTTTCTTTATACTAAAATGAGAAATGTTGCAGGGATTGGAAAAACAGAAGCACAAAAGTCTTCGGATATGTTCATGAAATGTAGATATATAGATAGTGTAACAAACAATAAGGGAGTTATTTTTGCAACAGGAACTCCAGTATCAAATTCAATGTCTGAACTTTATACAATGCAGAAATATTTACAGTATGATGAATTGAAGAACAGGGGGGAGAATCATTTTGATTCCTGGGCAAGTACTTATGGTGAAACGGTAACGGCAATAGAACTTTCACCTGAAGGAAATAGTTATCAGTCAAAAACAAGATTTTCAAAATTTTATAATCTTCCGGAACTTATGACTAATATAAAGCAGTTTGCAGATATACAGACTGCAGATATGCTAAACTTGCCAACTCCTGAAGTGGAATATAAAAAGATTTTAACGAAACCTACAAAAGAACAGTCAGAAATTTTAAAAAGTTTTGCTGAAAGAGCTGAAGCTGTAAGAAATAATGAAGTAGAACCTAATGAGGATAATATGCTAAAAATAACTAATGATGGTAAAAAATTAGCATTAGATCAGAGACTTATAAATGAAATGCTTCCTGATAGTCTTGATAGTAAAGTAAATACATGTGTTGGAAATATATATGAAATTTGGGAAAAAAGTAAAGAAAAAAGGTCAGCACAGCTTGTATTCTGTGATATGTCCACTCCAAAAGGAGACAAAAGTTTTAATATCTATGATGATATGAAAAGAAAATTGATTGAAAAAGGAATTCCTGAAAACGAAATATCTTTTATTCATGATGCTAATTCTGAAAAACAGAAAGACGAACTGTTTTCAAAAGTCAGAAAAGGAGAGATAAGAATTTTATTCGGATCTACTCAAAAAATGGGAGCAGGAACAAACGTACAGAATAAACTAATAGCATTGCATGATTTAGATGTTCCGTGGAGACCTTCTGATTTGGAACAGAGGGCAGGAAGAATAGTACGTCAGGGAAATGAAAATGAAAAGGTTGAAATTTATAGGTATGTCACAGAAAATACTTTTGATGCATATTTATGGCAAACAATAGAAAATAAGCAAAAATTTATAGGACAGATAATGACTTCAAAAACTCCAGTCAGGGTGGCAGAAGATGTTGATGAAAGTGCATTAAATTATGCTGAAATAAAAGCGTTGGCAACAGGAAATCCTTTAATCAAGGAAAAAATGGATTTGGATGTGGAAGTAAATAAACTTACTCTACTTGAATCAAACTATAAAAGTAATTTATATCAACTGGAAGATAAAATTATAAAGTACTATCCAAAAATTATTGAAAATGCAAAAAAGGAAATTTCAAAATTAGAAAAAGATATACAAGTAGTAAATGATAATCCTTTAATTAAAGAAGATTTTACAGGAATAATGCTCGCTGGAAAAATGGAAATGGATAAAAAAGCAGCAGGAGAACAGTTATTGAAATCAATAAGAGAAGGAAGAGTAAATTCTCCCACAAAAATAGGAAATTATAGAGGTTTTGAAATACAGTCTTATTTTGATACCTATACAAAAACATATCAAGGTATTTTAGTAAATGAAAGTAAACATTATCTTGAATTTGGAAACAGTGCTTTAGGAAATATCACAAGATTGGATAATTTACTAGAAGATATACCAAAAAAACTTGAGCGGGAAAAACAGAGACTGAAAACTCATGAAGATGAACTTGTTAATGCTAAAGAAGAAATAAAAAAACCATTTGCAAAAGCAGAAATTTTAACAGAAAAAAGACAGAGATTGAATGAGGTCAATAAATTAATTGAATCAGGAATGAAAAATAGGAATATCGCTAAAAATAAGGCTGAAAAAGAAGTAGTTAAGGATATAGGTGAAAGATAAAAAGACAGAGATTAATCTGTCTTTTTATCTTTCAAGATCTTTTTCTTTATTTTTTTTTAGTTCTTTTTTTCTTGAAATTGTTTTAAGATTTTCATTAATTTTTTCTATCATACTCTTTTTATCCTTATTAACAGATATTTTTATCATTTCATCGCTTGAGATATTTTTAAAATCAAGTTCATAACCATTTATTTTAGCAAGGTTACTTAAAAATTGCCTTTGAGTTCTTCCATTACCTTCTCTGAAAGGATGCAACTGATTTACTTCAAAAAATAAATCAGACAATTTATGAGATAACTCTTCCTTTGTTGAATTTTTGAAGTTATTTTCTTTGTCCAATTTACTAAAAATTTTTTCAGCAGTAGATTCTATTTCGGTAACTCTACAAAATATATGTCCATCTTTTGCTAAATCCACGGTTCTTTGTTCACCAGCCCATTCATATATATCCTGAAAAATATATTTATGAATACTTTTAAAATATATATAATCAAATTTTTCAGGTAGATGTTTTTTGTCAAATTCTTCAGAACGTTTTATTGTAAAAGGTCTTTCAATTTTCTGAAGGAAGTTCCGGTCTTTTGTATGAAACTTATTTTTTAAAACTGTTGTTCCTGGATAAACATATGGATCAAATGCCATTATATCAACTCCCTATTTCTTTGCAAGTAGTAATACCTGCTCTTTAAATTCTTCATCAGAAATTTCTCCATATGCACTTTTTCTTACAAGTTCAATTTCTTCTTCAGAGCATTTTCCACATTCAAGTTCAACATTATGAATTGCATTACTTAATCTTTTTTCTATTTCTGGGTCTAATTTTCTCATATTTATTCCTCCATAAAAATTAATATAATAAGTATTATATCATGAATATATTTTTAGTTTAATATAAATTCTTTTATTTTTTTTGAAAAAATTTTAAAATTTTCATAAAGATTTCCATCTGCGACATATTCAGCAAGATAGTCACAGATATCTTTAACTATACTGCATAGCCCAGCAATTAAAATTACGTTTGATTCTGTATTATTTGCATTTCTAAAGTAACATATGCAACAAATAGACCATGTAGTTAACATATTTGTTACCAGTGTACAAAATGTTATAGAAAAATCTCTATCTTTGTCTGAAAAATTATTTTTAAAAATTTTTTGTAAAGCTTTATAAATTATTATTATTAATAGTATTAAGAAAATAGATGATATTATCAAGTTTTGAAAAAAGCGTATCAGAAAATAAAATGAAAAAAGAACTATTATAAAAATTATAAGAGGAGTTGTAGGTTTTTTGATATTTTTCCATTTAAAAAGAAGAAAAAGAATATGAAACGTAACAAATGTTATCAGTAAAATAATATAACTGACATATATAAATTTAAAATATTCAATTATAACATCACTTTTAAATATAAAATTCATAATAAGAAAAAGAAAAATTGATAAAATCACTAATAGCTTGATTAAAGAACTGGTAAGATTTTTGGAGTTAGTATAAATCCATCTAAAAATAATATTTCCTACATCGAACAGTAGAGTAATACTAACTACAGAATCAAAAACAGCATCTAAACTTTTAAAATCAGGGTAAAAAGGAGAAAATAAAGTGTGAATAATTTTAAATAAAACAATAAGAGCTATACTGGTAATTTTTTTTTTAAATTCCTCATTATAAGTTTTTACTTTTTCATCGTTTTTCATATACTACCTCCATTTTTTTATAATTTTAATATATTTTCTGTATATTGTCAAATCTTTAGTTCACGATATTTTTATTTCGTTATTAAATAAAGCAATTCTCTCAAAAAGTATACTTTTTGAGAGAAAATATAAAAGTTATAAAATAAAGAATTATTTTATCTGAAATCTAATAAAAATCTATCAAAAATGGACTAGACTTTTTGATAAAACAATGGTAAAATAAATTATAAGTAAGTGAGAGAAAGGAAATTTTAGAAAATAAAAGAATTTTACTAAAACTAGAAAAAGAAAAGTAGTCTAGAGAGAGGTAGAAATATGAGAATAAATGAAAAATTAGTAATTGATTTTGAGGTTAACGATAAAATTAAAAAAAATATAAATATACTTGAAAAGATATATCAAAAATTTAACAGCTTTTCTGATGAAAAAAAGAAAGGAGACATTGGTGATTTATATGAAAGAGTATTTTTTAATAAAATAGGGAGAATGGAAGTACTTTCTTTAGCAGCTAAAAGAAAAGGACAAATAAACGATAAGGAATTTTTAATTTTAACCAATCGATCCGAAGAATATTAAGGAAGTGATGATATGACTATAAAAAATTATGATAGAGTAAAAGAAATAAAAAAATATTATGGTGGACAAGCAGGATAAATTTAGAAGCCATAAAAGAAGTGATAAATGAAATTCCTGAAAAATATAATGGTTTAGAAATAATGCCAAAAGAAATGAAGGGATTTTACATAAGATTACTAGAACAGAGATATGAAAAAATTTTACTGCCTTCATATGAAAAAATAATAAATAACTTGGAAAAAGTTAATTCTAAAAACAAGAATAAGAAAAAAGAATACGAGAGATAATTTAAGAAAAGGAAAAAATAGATATGAAATATGGGTATATCCGTGTATCTTCAAAAACTCAGGATGAAGAAAGACAGATACAGGCATTATTTTCTTATGGTGTTTCTAGAGAAAATATCTTTATCGACAAAGCTTCAGGAAAAAATTTTATAGATAGAGAAAATTGGGAAAAACTGATGGCAAAAGTTATAGTAAATGATATAATAGTTATAAAGGAACTAGATCGTCTTGGAAGAAATAACAATGAAATAAGAGATACCTTTGAGTTATTAAAAAATAAAAGAGTTTTCCTGGAATTCATAGAACAGCCAATACTTAATACTGCAAATAAAAGTGAACTTGAAATAGAACTTCTCCATCCTATTGTACTTCATCTTCTTGGATACTTTGCCGAAAAGGAAAGGGAAAAAATAAGACAACGTCAAAGAGAAGCATATAATGTTTTAGAAACAGATAAAGAAGGTCGAAAAATCTCAAGAAAAAAAGGTAAAGTTATAGGTAGACCAAATAAGCAGGAAAATTTGACAAAAGAACAGGAAAGAATTATAACAGGATGGCTAAATAAAAACATAAAGTTAAGAGACTGTATTAAATTGACAGGATTAAGTTCAGCTACATTGTATAGAATAAAACAAAACATGGGAAATGTTAATAAACTAAAAATTGTTAAAGAAAAGGAGAAGAATTATGGAAAGTAAAGAAAAAGAATTATATTTAAAAATGTTAAGAGTTGAAGAAGATTTGGATAGTATGAATGATGAATTATCAAACTTAATAGAGAAATATCCACAAAATATATATTTACAAACTTTAAAAAATGAAAATAAAATTTTTTATGAGTCAGATGTATTAAGACAAATCAGAGAAACTTATCTAAATAATTTAAGGGGCAATTTTTCTGCAATCGAATTCGAAAATATCTTAGAAAAATATAATATGGAATTAGAAAAAATAAAAAAATGGTTAAATGATGTTGCAAAAGAATATCTTAAAAATAATTTTAAACAAGAAGAACTAAGAAATTATTGGTTTGGAAGCTATGAAGATATGCCTATTATAATTGAAAGTGGGGAATAAAATATGGATAAGTTTTCTTTTAAAGATGTTATAAATGGAAGTGAAAATTATTGGAATGAAAAAGAAAAGAATCTGAAAAAAAAAGAAAACCCGATAGTCTATTTTTTAGGAGGACAATCTGGTGCTGGGAAAAGTAAACTTAAAGATAGAATAGGAAAAGAGAATTTAGTAATTGATGTTGATGAATTTAGAAAATATCATCCAAACTATTTTGGATTATATAAAAAATATGGAAAAGATAGTGCAAAATATACTCATAACTTTGCTAGTGCAGTAGCAGATGAATTAGTGAAGAAATCAATTGAAAATAAGGTAGATGTTATTGTAGATGGAACATTAAAATCAATTAAAACTCCAAAAGAAAGAGCAGAAGAATATAAAAAGAATGGGTATTCTTTAGAAATCAATATTGTGGTTGTAAAACCTGAAAAATCTTTTTTAAGTAACTTAATGAGATATGAAGAGTTAGTTGAAGAGAAAAAAATTCCTCGCCTAGCACCAAAGGAAATTCATGATGAATGTGTAAAAAATTTTCCGATTACAGTATCAGAATTATATAAACTTAAAGTATTTGATGATATTAAATTATATGATAGAGACAAAAATTGTATTTATGATATGTCAAAAACTCCTAATATTGATCCTAAAAGCATTATTGAAAAAGAATTTACTAGAGAATGGAAAAAGGAAGAATATATAGATTATCTAAATCAATGGGAAAAGCTTATAACTAAAATGAAAAATAGAAATGCTGAAGCTATTGAGATAGAAATTGCCTTAAACGAAAAAGAGAATTTAATTAAAAATATTACAATAGAAAATCCTGAAGTAAATAAAAAATTAAAAAGAGAACCAGATGGAAAAGAAAAATTCTTAGGTAAAAAAAAGAAAAAAACTAAATCTAAAGAATTAGAGAGATAAATTTATATAAGTATTTTTGGATTTCTCACATGTGAGAAAATAAAAAAAAGAAAAATATAGATAAAAATTATGAAATAACACTGGAACAGGAAACGGCAAAAGAATTTGGATGGGAAGTTATGGCAAATTTTAGAAGATTGGAAAGATAGTCTTGAAGAAAATATCGTGCTAAAAAAATATATAAAAAAATAGGAAAAGAACTTAAAGAGCTGTCAAATATGGATATTCAGAAAATGAAAGAATTTATAGTAAAACCTATTTAAAATTGGACTAATTTATTAAATAAAACAGAAGTAACTGCTTCTTCTAGTGTATTAAAATTATGGGCTATGTCTTTTAATTTTTTCTTCATATTAGCCCATAATTTTTCTATTGGATTTAAATCCGGCGAATATAGCGGAAGAAATAATAGACAATGCCCCGTTTCCTTAATTATCTTTTCTAATATATTCTTTCTATGAAATCTGGCATTATCCATCACTATTAGAACTCTCTTCCCTAATTTTTCAATATCTCTTAAAAGTATTTCCCTGAACCATTCTTCAAAAAATTCACTTTCCATTGTTTCCCTGTATATCATACTTCCTATCAGTGCATTCCCTATTTTTCCAGCAACCAGATTTATTCTTGAATATCTTAATCCTCTTTTCTTCCCTTCAATAGATATTCCCCTTTTACTCCAGCCGTATTCACGGCAGTAATATTCGTCAAAGCCTGTTTCATCAATATAGATTGTTTCTCTGCCTGAACCTGCTTTTGATAATTTTTTTTAATATCTATTTACTTTTTTCTCATCCTGCTCCCTGTATTTTGTCTGTTTTTTTTTCTTGTGTATCCTAATTTTTTCAG
>ERZ773073.156-NODE-156-length-39027-cov-6.954557_pt1 | contig 39027 bp, 48 predicted proteins | sample MGYA00580616_ERZ773073 | MGnify/ENA primary metagenome ERZ773073 (study PRJEB29015, sample SAMEA2737960) | human oral metagenome | biome: human oral; feature: human-associated habitat; material: dental | place: China | collected 2131 ...
CCCTTGTGGACGAAGGCACGGAAATCGGACACTGGGAAGCCGACACCGTTGTCGGGTCGCGGAAAGGACGCGGCGCGGCCGTATTTACCGCTGTGGAAAAGGTGACACAGGACTACATCGCAATCCGCATTTCGGGGCGCACGTGTGCCGGTATCGAAGAAGCCATCGCCCATTTGAAAGCGGAATATGGAGAGGCACGTTTCAGCCAGGTGTTCAAGACGATTACCGTTGACAACGGGACAGAGTTCGAGACATTCACGCAGCTCGAGAACCTCGGCACGAAGGTATACTTCGCCCACCCATACAGCTCATGGGAACGCCCCCAGAACGAGCGTCACAACGGCATCCTCCGCCAATATATCCCAAAAGGAACGGACATCGACGGATACCGTGACGAGGACATCCTGAACATAGCGGATGAGATAAACAGCCGCCCTCGTCGAACTCTCGGCGATCAAACACCGGCAGAACTGTTTAGCACTTTCTTGGATGAAGTATACACTATTGAAAATGTTTCTTAATTAACTTGCTGTTCAACTTGCTCTTGCAATTCACGTAAATTTACGGAGGTAATATTATGGCGTTTGATTTTAAGAAAGAATATAAAGAATTTTATATGCCGAAGAATAAGCCTGAGATTGTAAATGTTCCAAAGGCAAACTATATTGCCGTTAGGGGTAAGGGCAATCCAAATGAAGAAGGTGGGGCATATCAACAAGCGATTAGTGTACTGTATGCTGTTGCATATACATTGAAAATGAGCTATAAGACTGATTATAAAATCGAGGGATTCTATGAATATGTTGTTCCACCGCTTGAAGGTTTTTGGTGGCAGGATGATGTTGAGGGTGTAGATTATGCAAATAAATCTGCTTTTAACTGGATTTCCGTTATTCGCTTGCCTGATTTCATCTCTAAAGCAGACTTTGATTGGGCGGTAGAAACTGCAACGAAAAAGAAAAAACTTGATTGTTCGTCAGCAGAATATCTTTCGATTGATGAAGGGTTATGCGTTCAAATTATGCACTTAGGCTCTTTTGATGATGAACCGGAAACTGTTTCTCTTATGGATGCTTATTTAGAGCTGAACGGATATGTTAATGATATTAACATGGATAGATTACACCATGAGATTTATATGTCCGATGCAAGAAAAATTGCCCCAGAGAAATGGAAAACTGTAATCAGACACCCGATTAAGAAAGCCTGTGTTTCCGTGCTCCAGTGAGTTGAATTGTTGAACGATTTATGCCGAAGGGAGGTGGCCCTGTGGAGGAGGTAGTCTCTCCGGGCATCTTGCTGCCCTTTTTCAAGGGGGGCCTGAGATATGGATGATGGAAGCGGGTGAATATACAGTGCTTCGTTTTACCAATCTCTATGAATTGACTTGTCTCGGTATGGTGACGAAGGAGTACGAGGTAGACGTGCTTGCGACGCACATCGAACTCGAATTGTAAATAGAACCTAAAACCTCGGACTGAGAATATGCAGTTCGAGGTTTTTATATGAGAATTTCGTTGCGGTGATTCATTTCATGTTGACTGGTTTATGTCGTAAAGCTGAAGAAAAATGTCAAATTTATTTACATAATATCAATTTCTTGATGTGTTTGAGTAGAGCTGTTATTTATCAGAGCATTCTAGTTGATACAATGAAAAAGCTATAAAACAGGTCATAAAATAGTATAAATTGACAAGTATGTAAAATTAATAAGATGGGTTGACTAGAGCGTAGAATTTTGATAAAATAAGGCCATAATTGAAAGAGGTGACGAAAATGCCAACAGATTTCGATAGAACTTTGTTTTTTGACAATATCTCCTATTTGATAAAGAAATATGATCTAAAAATAGGGGAGATTGAGAACAGTGCAGGAGTCAGTGCTGGATATATATCTCGTGCCAGCAAGGATGAAAAATCAAAGCCGGGGGTAGAGTTTGTCATGAAGATTGCAGAGTTGCTGCAGATCAATGTCGACACTTTACTGCGGGCAGACTTGACAAACGCTACACCGACTGAGAAGTATCTCATGTCGTTCTTGGGCAAGCTCAATAGCGATACCATCACAGATAGCCTTAATTGGATTCGGGAACCGAAGGTAGAGTTAAATCGGATACAGGCCAATGAATATGGTGATACCGAGCATCCATTATTCAAATTACGTACGTACGATGCATCAAATGATTACGATGAATCAGTCGAAGAAGTTACTCAGGTTGTGTTCGCGTCTCATAACTTTGATTGCAATACGGGGGTGCATAAGGATTGTTATTCCTTACGAATGAAGAACGGTACACTTCTACATCTAATGAATATCTGTAAAACATACTCATCTTTTTCAGATCCTGATACCTTTGCCATAGAAATCTGGATGACCTCGCCGGGACAGGAACCTCAGTTCCTTTGCGATAATAAGGGAGAAGCTACGATTTCTCGCCTTATTGATGGTCTATATACGACCGTCAGTGAAAATATGAGACATCCCAAAATTGATAAGAACTTACAGTATGTGATTGATGCATTCATGCAGAATGACTTGGAAGATGATCCCCCAGTGTTTGACGAAGATGATATCCCCTTTTGAGGAGGTTCGTAGTGTATGAAGATACAAATTCGTAGCCTATGCAGCGACTGTGCCAATCCGCCACGCTTCTGTGATGCAATCATGGAAGAGGATGAGCAAATTTATCTGGTTCGCAAGGATCAGAAAACAAATCGGTATGTCAAAATCCTTTGGGAAGATGTCGTTTACCAAGTGAATAAATTGAAACCACGAAACATGAAGCTACCGCAACATGCCCCGTAAATAACGTGGAGCTAACCGCCGGAGTTATCTGATTCAGCCGCAAGGCTAAATGGATAACTTCGGCGGTTTTTATTTGCGGAAAATGCTAAAAAATGGTCCTAAAATCGTAATTAACGTATGTGAGGGAAAGATATTTGGAGGAGTTGATGCCTAACAAAAGATTTTTTCTCGTTTTTTGTGAGAGAAGATAAAGATTTTATTTCAAATGAACCGGATCGAGTGATTCGGCTCACAATCTCAAAGCCTTGAGATGGCCATTAAAGGCGGCGGGAACATACGAAGACCATGCTGCGCATACGCAGCGCATATGGCACTTCGATGTCCCACCGTTTACCGCTATGTCCATTTTTAGGTGATTGCGGCCGGTGTACGTCAAGTGCATCGGCCTTCGTTGTATCCCGCTGACCTTGTTCAGACAGAAAGGATACAACAATGAGCCAGTATTTCATTCCAATGGAAGTTACCTCCGAGACGATTAGGGATTTCGACATCGATCCCCAAGATGTCGAATGGCGGTGGATTGGGAATCGACGGGAAAGCGTTGTGAAGATTCCGGTGACGGAAGAGGTATACCGCGAATATATGCGTCCGATATGGCGTGAGCAAAAGGAAGCAACGCGAGCGAAGAAGCTCTGTGTGAATCAGAGTCGCAAGTATGCATGCAACCATGACTGCGATCATTGCACACAGCCTGTGTTCAGGGAATCCGCTATTGACATGATGCCCGAGGAGGCGGTTTCTTCGATGAGCCTCGAGGATTTCTGCATCCAGAAACTCATGATAGAGCAGCTCCTTGAGGCGATGGAAGATCTCGCCCCGGAAGATCGACTGCTTCTCCAACTGATCGGAGAAGGCGAATTCGAGCGTACGATCGCCAATATCCTCGGTAAATCCAAGACCGCTGTTCACAAGCGAAAAGACAAGCTTTTTGCGATGCTCCGAAATTTTTTTGAAAATACGGTGACCGTTTCGCCGGTTTCTGTCCGCTCTCCTGTGAAAGGAGGGAAGAGGAATGCGAAGCAAGGAAATCGCAGCCGTTCTCATGGCAATCAGCCTGATTGCCCGTAATGCCGCAAAGAAAATCTTGATGAAAGGAATTGATTGGCATGGTTGATATGAAAGAATTGCCCCAAATGCTGCGCGACGCAGCCGATGCCCTGGAAGCAATACAGTCTGGCCAGACAGACGAAAAAGCCGTCTCACTTGAAGCTGTACGCGCTGTTCTCGTGCGTAAGAGTACGGAGGGAAAGCGTGAGGCGGTCAAGGCACTCATTACAAAGTATGGCGCGGATCGTCTAAGTGATATTCCTCAAGATGCCTACGCTGCCATGCTCAAAGAAGCAGAGGAACTCTGATGGGGACACACGCATTGTTGTCGCCTTCGGCGGCACATCGGTGGATGAACTGTCCACCGTCCGCTTGCCTTGAACGTGAATTTCCATCTTCATCGAGTGAAGTAGCCGCCGAAGGAACAGCAGCGCACGCGCTCTGTGAGCATAAGCTGCGTAAACTTCTGAAGCTCCGCAGCAAGCGCCCGCACTCGGATTTTGAAGATGATGAGATGGATCGCTGTTCCGATGACTATGTTTCGTTCGTTCAGGAACAGATGGGAGAAATTCCTTCGCCGATGGTGCTTGTCGAGCAGCGTCTTGACCTCACACGTTATGTACCGGAGGCGTTCGGAACGGCAGACTGCATCATCGTCGGTGGAGACAGGCTCCACATTGTTGACTTCAAATACGGTATGGGCGTACTCGTAGAGGCGGAACACAATCCCCAGATGATGCTCTACGCACTCGGTGCATTGGAACTTCTCGACGGAATCTATGATATCCAGAAAATCTCCGTGAGTATCTTCCAACCTCGAAGGGAAAATGTATGCACATGGTCGCTCCCCAAAGAAGAGCTTCTGCGTTGGGCGAGGGACGATCTTGTGGAGAAAGCGCGCCTCGCCTATGCGGGCGAGGGAGAATACTGCGCAGGCGAATGGTGTACGTTTTGCCGTGCATCTGTTCGCTGCAGGGCGCGTGCGGAGGAAAAACTGCGGCTTGCCAAAGAGGAGTTCAAGTATCCTCCGCTCATTACAGACGAGGAGATTGAGGACGTTCTCGGAGAAATTCCGGAACTTATCAAGTGGGCAAATGCCATTCTCGCCTATGCGACGGATGCGGCGGTCAACCACGGCAAGGAGTGGACGGGCTTCAAGATTGTGGAGGGGCGTTCCGTCCGCAGGTACAAGGATGAAGATGCCGTTGCCAGGGAGGCAGAATCGGCAGGGTATACGGACATCTTCGATAGGAAACTCATTTCACTGACCCAGATGGAAAAATTAATGGGAAAGAAAGCATTTACAGATATTCTTGGCGGTCTTATCGAAAAGCCGCCCGGCAAGCCGACGCTCGTTCCGCTTTCGGACAAGCGTCCGGCGATTCATACCGGCAATGTCCGGTCCGAATTCAAAGCTATTACGGAGGTACAGTAAAATGGCAACAAAGAACAAGAACACGAAGGTTATCACGGGCAAGGTTCGTCTCTCCTATGCACATGTGTGGGAGCCGGTATCCATCAACGGCGGCGAGGAGAAATACTCCGTCAGCCTTATCATTCCGAAATCGGATACCAAGACGGTCAAGGATATTCAAGCGGCGGTGGATGCTGCCATCGACGCGGGTCTTGGCAAGTTCGGCGGAAAGAAGCCGAACAAGGGCGCAATCAAGCTGCCGCTGCGCGACGGCGATGTTGAGCGTCCCGATGACGAAAACTACAAGGATGCATACTTCATCAATGCAAACGCGCGGACGGCTCCGCAGATCGTGAACCGCAAGGTTCAGCCGATTTTGGATCGAGATGAGGTGTACTCTGGGTGCTATGCGCGTGTGAGCATTACGCTCTATGCATTCAACTCCAACGGGAACAAGGGCATCGCCTGCGGACTCGGGAACATCCAGAAACTCGAGGATGGCGAACCCCTCGGCGGGCGTTCATCGGCAACATCGGATTTTGAGAGCCTTGACGGCGATGACGAGAATTTCCTCAGCTGACCAATCGGATTTTGCAGGAATGGGCGGCGGCGCAAGCCGCTGCCTGTTTTTATGGGAGAAGAGATATGAAGTCCATCAGTATCGATGTTGAGACATTTTCAAGCGTACCGCTTGCCAAGGGGGGCGTATATAAGTATGCGGAATCGGAGGATTTTGAAATCTTGCTGTTCGGATATTCTGTGGATGGAGGAGAAGTGCAGGTTGTGGATCTGGCGAATGGGGAAGAGATCCCGAAAGAGATTCTTGCGGCACTAACGGATGAGACTGTCACAAAATGGGCGTTCAACGCCATGTTTGAGCGCGTATGCCTTTCACGGCATCTAGGCATTCACCTAAAACCGAACGCATGGCGTTGCTCCATGATTTGGGCGGCAACGCTCGGACTGCCGTTATCTCTAAAAGACGTAGGGGCTGTGCTGTGGCTTGATCGGCAGAAGTTGGAGGAGGGAAAAGACCTCATACGGTATTTCTGTATTCCTTGCAAGGCAACCAAAAGCAACGGGGGAAGGACTCGTAATCTTCCTGCGGATGCTCCCGAAAAATGGAAACTATTCACGGAATACAACAAGCGGGATGTGGAAACGGAGATGGCAATTCAGGCGCGGCTGAAGAAATTTCCTGTGCCGGAGAGTGAGTGGGAGAACTACGTCATCGACCAAGAAATCAATGACCGTGGGATTTTGGTAGACACCACATTTGTCACACAGGCGATCTGCTGCGATGAGCGGAGCAAGGCGGTCTGCCTTGAACGGGCGCAGAATCTCACGGATCTTGAGAACCCGAACTCTCCGCTTCAGCTTATGGACTGGCTGCGCGGGGAAGGACTCTCGGTGGAATCTCTTGCAAAAAGTGAAGTGACCCAAATGCTTAAAACAGCAACGGGAGATGTGCGGGAGGTATTGGAACTGCGGCAGCAACTATCCAAGACAAGCGTCAAGAAGTATATGGCAATGGAAGCGGTCACGGGAGCGGATCACCGTGCGCGTGGATTGTTCCAGTTTTACGGTGCAAACAGAACGGGGCGCTTCGCGGGGCGACTCATTCAATTACAGAATCTGCCCCAAAACCATCTCACGCAGCTGAAGGAGGTTCGCACGCTTGTCAAAGACGGTGATTTCGACCTTCTGGATATGCTCTATGACAGTACCTCGGATGTTCTCTCGCAGCTCATCCGCACCTCATTTGTGCCACGCCCCGGCTGCCGCTTCGTTGTCGCCGACTACTCTGCCATCGAAGCAAGAGTTCTCGCGTGGCTTGCGGGAGAACAATGGGTACTCGATGTGTTTGAAAAGAACGGGGACATCTACTGCGAAACGGCATCTCGTATGTTCCATTGCACTGTCGAAAAGCACGGCGAGAATGCGGAACTACGGCAGAAAGGAAAGCAGGCAGTTTTGAGCTGTGGATACGGTGGATCGGTTGGTGCGCTGATTGCGATGGGCGCAGTCGAGTCCGGAATGAAAGAAGAGGAGCTTCAGCCTCTTGTGGATTTGTGGCGTGCATCGAATCCACATATCGTGCAATTCTGGTGGGATGTGGATCGTGCCGTCAAGACCTGTGTGAAACGACGCGTTGAAGTAGAAACACATGGCATTCGTTGTGCATATAAGAGCGGCGTTTTGTTCATACGATTGCCGAGTGGAAGAGAGCTTGCGTATGCAAAGCCGCGCATCGAAGCAAACAGATTCGGTGGAGAATCCGTCACCTATGAAGGTCTCGGTATGACGAAGAAGTGGGAGCGGATTGAAACTTTCGGTGGGAAACTCGTTGAGAACATCACACAGGCGACGGCGCGAGATCTGCTCGTCTGTGCAATGAAAGGGCTGCGGGACAAGGGATTCCATATCGTCATGCACGTCCATGACGAAATCGTACTCGAAGTCCCATACGGAGTTTCATCGGTGGAGGAGATATGCTCCATCATGGCTGAGAATCCACCGTGGGCGAAGGGGTTGCCGCTTAAGGCGGATGGGTATGAGTGCGAGTTTTATCGGAAGGACTGAAAAACGGCATCTGCCTCTCTGACAGATGCCGCTTGAATTGTTTATTGTATTGAATCCATGAGTTGGAGGATTGTTTCACAGGTGGCAGAGAAGTCCACTTCTCTGGCATATTCATAATCTCGCTGATATATTGTCCAGTGATTCTGCATCACCGGACTGCTTACAATCTGCTCCAAAATACTCTGATACTGCGGCATTAGCATACCGGAATTGCGCTTTTGTGCAGTTTCGGATACAGCCTGACGCAAAATTGTCCAATTGATCTGATCGCCTTTCAGCTTGCTCAGGATAAAAATATCGTAAAAATCCCTTGGCCGCGTATTTTGATCTCCACGGGAAATTACAGTTTCCAACTTCTCGGCAAGGATTGTCTCAAGGTTGTAAGCAAAGATTTCCAATGTGCCGTCATTGAACATCATGGGATATTTGTATTCGACTGCCTTCGGGGTAATCTTGTCACCTGTTGTAATATCCAGCTTCAGAGGAACCTTCATAGGGAGGAAGTTTGCCGTCAGCGATACACGATAGCCGCCGTATGCGTCGTTCTTTCGGATTTCTCCAACCTCCTGAAAACTGAAGGTTATATTGTCATCAATGGGAATAGAGACAATCTCCTCGAACATTGTCTTTATGCTGTTCTCGTTTACGGGATGATTTCGGATGGTGGCGTCCATATCCATCGTGGCACGTGAATGAAGACCAACCATCGAGGCAATCAGCAGTCCGCCCTTTAGGATGAAATTTCCTTGATATCTTGAATGGGCGATGCGTTTCAGGAGTCGCTCCAACATATAGTTTTGCATCACGAGTTGGGCAGGAATGTGCTTTTCCTTTGCCATTTTGCTGATGGCAGCCTTTAATTGCATGGCATTCTTCAAAGCAGTACCTCCAGATACGGCCGTATCTTTTTCTCTACACCGAGATGCTGTGCGTACTCAGAGAGCAGAGGAATGTTTTTTTGTGGACTGTTCGTATAGCGTTTGAATGCTTCTGCGGTGACCTGAATGTCGCCGGTATGATGTGGGCGAAGAATGTCGCAGAGTGTCCGTTCTACGGAGTAGCAGTGCACCGAATTCCCAGCAGGTGACTTTACCTCTGTTATACCGAGCGCATACCACTCCGGCTTCACCTGCGCACAGCGGATTCCTTCCTTTTTTGGATTGGCCAGATTGTAGTTTGTTGGGAAGGTCATATGGTAGGAAATCGGCGTTCGATCCGTCAGATCCCAGAGGAAGAGAGCTGTTTCGTGTGAGAAGACGCCGCGTTTGAATCGTGTTTGCAGATTGAGGAATTCATCTTCCCATATTTCAGGCAGAGTGTATACGCCGCGGGACGGACGGAGCAACTGTCCCCGTTTGACGAGATGTGCCAGCATACTGCGGGACATGCCGGAAGACACAGCTTTCGCTGTTGTCAGCATACCGTTATTTTGATGGACGAGGTTCATGATAGTAGCTTGTTGTGTCATATGAATCACCTCCTATAAACTTTCTTGCTTGTATTATATAAATAAACAAGCGAGAAAGTCAATAAAATACGAATTACCATTATATGAAAACCTCGGACTGCGTTCATGTGCAGGCCGAGGTTTTCATATCAAGATTCCGTTGCAGTGATCCATCTCATGTTGAATAATCTGTGCCGTAAAGCTGGAGAACTTGTTTTGCTGCTTGCGAAATTTTATGTCGCGGTATACGACTTCAAGCCATTCATGCCGCATCGTTTTTCTCTGTCCGGGGAGGGAGAGACATCCCTCCTCGGCCTCGTACTGCTCGGAGGATGCTTTTACAATCTCCAGATTCAGCATGACGAGATGAGATTTACCCACGCATACGGCAATGATGCGCTTCTTTTCGCCAATCATGTTGGCGGCAAGTCCGACGCAGTGTCCAACATGGGCTTTGAGCGTATCGAGTAGGTCGTTGGCAATCGGGAGGTCGGATTTCACGGCCTCCTCGGATGGCTGCCCGAGAAACATTGCATCCTTGACGATAGATCGTACCATCTGCCTTATCCTCCTTTGCTTTAGAAATATTCGATTGAACAAATAAATTTTCCTGCAACGGGTGACCAATATGCCTCTTTCTGTCCGCTGTCTTTTGAGAAGGGGACGACTTTTCCCCGTCATCGGAGTAATTGGAGGAATTTACCATGAAAGATTTGCAGGTTTTGGAACACAGCGGCATCCGAGTCATGACCACGGAACAGCTTGCCGAGGCGTATGGCTGTGATATCCAGCACATCAAACAGAATTTCAACAACAACAAAGATCGGTTTGCGGAGGGAAAACATTACTTCCGGCTCGAAGGTGCTGATCTCAAGGGATTCAAGAGGCAAGTCGAAAATTTCGACCTGCCTGTGAGCAAGTTTGCATCCACGATTTATCTCTGGACGAAACGAGGTGCGGCGCGCCATTGCAAGATGCTCGGGACGAATCGTGCATGGGATGTGTTTGAGGAACTGGAAGAAAGCTATTTCAACCCCATGAGGAACATGACGCCCGAGGAATTTCTTCTGTACACCGCACAGCGTCTGGTGGAACAGGCAAAGGCAATCAAAGCCGCCAATGTCCGCATTGACAAGGTTGACGAGCGGCTTCTCGATGTGGAGTCCAAGCAGATGACCATCGATCAGCACCACTACACCATCATCGGCTATGCAAACCTTATGGGAATCCGTGGCGTGAGTCGAGATATTGCCGCCGGGCTTGGGCGCAGAGTGTCAGCAATGTCCAGAAAGCAGGGCTATCACATCGGCAAGGAGTACGATGCCAAGTACAGCATGGTGAATACCTATCATGTGGACGTACTGCAGGAAGTTTTCAGAAGGTAATGTTTTGTGGACGCATTGAGCGGGTTTTATGTACTTTCGTTCAATTTTGGGCAAACGCCCATGTAGGCAGGGAGCGTAGTATCATGCAGCATTTCAATGAATCACACTACCCGGATCCGACGGCGGGAGCAGCGATGAGGACTCTCGAGAGGGAGATGAATGCATCTTTTCCGATCATCTACATCTGTTCGGCATATCGCAACAATCCGCGTGTCAATATCATGCGGGCGCGGGAGTATTGCCGCTTTGCCGTGCGGCGCAGATGCATCCCTCTGGCTCCGCATCTTCTGTTTCCGCAGTTCATGTCTGAAGAAACGGATCGCGAACTTGCCATCCGTATGAACTTTGTCCTCCTGCGTCAGTGCAAGGAGCTCTGGGCGTTTGGTACGGAAATTACCGAGGGGATGCAGACAGAGATCACCAAGGCGCGTTCTCTTTGCATCCCGATACGGTATTTCAACACGAAATGCGAGGAGGTCGTATGGGGATGACCGTCGACGAACTCAAGAAAGAGAAAATCTGGGTCTGTTGGAAGTATGTCCAAAAGGATGGAAAGTCCACGAAGAAGCCCTGTGGTGCAGACGGCGGTATTACCGGCGTGAATCATGCGTTTCGTGCGAGTTGGGTGACGTTTGAGGAAGCGCAGAAGGCAGCAGAGGAGAAGTCGTTAGGCGGTGTCGGCTTCATCATTCCGAAGGGAATGTATTTCTTGGACATCGACCACAGAGACGAAGCCGATGCACTGGCGCAGCTGCAGATCCGCAGACATGACACTTATGCCGAGAAATCTGTCAGCGGCAATGGCATTCATCTTTACGGCTGCTGCGACTATGATCGTATTCCGAAAAAGAAGGACGCAGACGGCAAGGAGAAGCTCGACCCGAAATTCTACGTCAAGAATCCGCACAATGGAATGGAGCTTTACGTCGGCGGACTGACCAATCGATTTGCCGTCTTCACGGGAGATGTGTTGCACGACGTACCGTTTGCCGACGGGACGGAAGCCGTGCTGACCACACTGCGGAAAGATATGCTGCGAAAGCAACCCGTGAACTACCGTCCGCAGGAGGATGGCGACCGCGCTGTGTTCGACATTGTATGTGCCCTGCGGAAGGCAAAGAACGGAGGGAAGTTTCAGCGTCTCTTTGATCGCGGCGACATTTCTGAGTACGGCAGTGCATCGGAAGCGGATGCCGCTCTCTGCGCCCTCATCGCTTTTCGGACGGGAGACGATTCGGAGATGATTGATGCGGTCTTTCGTATGTCTGCCCTTTACCGCAAGAAATGGGAGCGTGCGGATTACAAGGCAGCGACCATCCGTACGGGCGTGGAAGCGTGTCATGGCGTGTTCCATGCAGCAGCGATGGAACATCCGGACTTCATTCACTTCAACGCAAAGGGAAATCCCGTCATCAGCTGTCCGGCACTTGCAGATTACATTCGGCAAAACCTGCACTACATCTTCGTTCGGGACAGTGCACGGCATGGCGTGCTGCGTTATGTCTACGAGGGCGGTGTGTACCGTCTCTATGCGGACGATATGCTGAAAGGTCTCATCAAGAACTGCATTGCATCCTACGATTCGGAGATGATTGAGATGCGAAAGGTGGATGAGACGTTTCGCATCCTCACAACGGATCTGAACTATATCAAGGATTCCGACCTCAATGCCGACGAGGACATCATCAACTTTCAGAACGGGATTCTGCATCTCTCTACAATGGAACTGACCGAGCACAGTGCAGACATTCTCTCTACTATACAAATTCCGTGCGAATGGACTCGTGAGGAGATTGCAACACCTGTGTTCGATGCATTCATGCAGACACTCACGGATCGGGAAACCGAGATTGAGCAACTCCTGCTTGAATTCATTGGCGCGTGTCTGTCCAACGTCAAAGGATGGCGTATGAAGAAGGCTCTCTTTATGTACGGAGCAGGGGATACGGGGAAATCCCGTCTCAAATGTCTGGTGGAGCAACTGCTTGGCAGGGGGAACTATGTCGGCATTGACCTTCGGGAAATCGAGGCACGGTTCGGTACGGGGCTGATTTACGGAATGCGCCTTGCGGGCAGTTCCGACATGAGCTTCATCACTGTGGATGAACTCAAGACCTTCAAAAAGTGTACGGGCGGGGACAGCATCTTCGCGGAATTCAAGGGACAGAACGGATTCGAGTTCACCTTCAACGGGCTGTTCTGGTTCTGCATGAATCAGCTGCCGAGGTTCGGCGGCGATGATGGGCAGTGGGTGCATGACCGTATCATGCAGGTACATTGCAAAAATGCCATTCCTATCGACAAGCAGGACAGGCTTCTCGGAGAAAAGCTCTATGCCGAGCGCGACGGGATCGTCCGCAAAGCCGTCCATGCGCTGCGTGCGGTCATCCAAAACGGCTACCGCTTTACGGAGCCGCAGTCGGTTCTGTCGGCAAGAGAGGAATATATGGTCGAGAACAACTCCGTACTTGCCTTCCATGCAGAGTGCATGATGAAACGTCCCGAGGGAGCAAAATGCAGCGAGGTCACAACGGGCAAGGTCTACCGCATCTATCAGGCATGGTGCAGACTCAACAACAACGGCTTCGCAAAGACCGCACGGGAGTTCAGAACCACACTGGCTCGGTATTACAAGACGGATTTCAGCTCAATGACCATACGGCGAAGTTATGGAAATGTCTATCGGGATCTCCTGCTGACCCCGGAAGCACTTCAGGAATATACAGGCTTTTGGAGTTCACCCGAAGATGATTTTTTTAAAGACTAAGATGCAGGTTGTGGCAGTGCGGTGAGTAAAAACCCACAAGGGTATCACCGTACTCCGCCCCTGTGGTTTTTGGGGATACAGACCTTTGGTGACAGAAGTGATACTTCTTATACCCTTTATATATAGGGACAGAGAAAAGAGTGAAGAGTATAGGATATATAAATATATATTATATATATAGTATAGGCGGTGACACACACCACTATCACAAGAAATCTGGAAAGCGAGGAATCTCAATGCGTGAATCAGATTTGGAAAAATTCACTAGGTTATACATAAAATCGCACGGTGGACTTGCACTGAAGTTCATATCTCCTGGATATGCGGGTGTGCCGGATCGCCTTGTGCTCATGCCGGGCGGCAAGATGTGCTTTATGGAACTCAAAGCTCCGGGCAGGAAGCCGCGCCCCTTGCAGGTGCGGCGTATCGAGCAGCTGCGTGCGCTCGGATTCAAGGTCTATGTGGTCGATGGAAAAGAAGAGATCGGAGGAATTATCAATGCGCTATGAACCGCATTTTTACCAGACATACGCCAAGGATTTTATCCTGTACCACAAGGAAGCCGCGATTTTCTTGGATTGTGGGCTTGGGAAGACAGTCGTCACGCTTACGGCAATCGAGGAACTCCTGCATGACTTCTTTGAGATCGGCAAGGTGCTCGTTATCGCTCCGCTGCGCGTGGCGCGGGATACATGGCCGTCGGAGATCATAAAGTGGGAGCATACGAGAAACATCCGCGCCTCTGTGGTTATGGGAACACCGAGGGAACGGACGGCAGCACTCATGCGGCATGCGGATGTATATATTATCAATCGGGAAAATGTAAAGTGGCTGATCGAAGAGAGCGGCGCAGTGTTGGATTTTGATATGATCGTCATTGATGAACTCTCATCGTTCAAATCTCATCAGGCGAAAAGGTTCCGTGCACTCTTGAAGCTGCGTCCCACGGTCAAGCGGATCGTAGGGCTTACGGGAACACCGTCGGCAAATGGGCTTATGGATCTCTGGGCTGAGTTTCGTCTTCTGGATATGGGCAAGCGGCTCGGCAGATTCATCTCCCATTACCGCAATGACTTTTTCCTTCCCGACAAACGGAATCAACAGATGGTGTTCAGCTATAAGCCACGCGAGGGTGCGGAGGATGAAATCTACCGTCGGATTGAGGATATCACGATTTCCATGCGTTCCAAGGATTATCTCAATATGCCGCAGCTCATCTCAAATAGCGTGTGTGTCGCTATGGATGAGCGTGAACGGGAACTTTATGACTGGATGAAGAGGGACATGGTGGTTGCCCTTGGTGGTGCGGAGATTGATGCCGTTAGTGCGGCGGCACTTTCCGGGAAACTCCTCCAGATGGCAAACGGAGCCGTCTATACGGAGGACGGGAAGTCCGTCCAGCTGCATGACCGTAAACTGGATGCACTCGAAGATCTTGTCGAGAGTGCGAATGGAAAGCCCGTACTCGTTGCGTACTGGTATCGGCATGATCTTGAGAGGATCAAGGCGCGGATTCCTGTTCGTGAAATCCAGTCGAGTGCAGATATTGCGGGCTGGAATACGGGCAAAATCCCAATCGCAGTGATTCATCCCGCAAGTGCGGGACATGGACTCAACCTTCAGTTCGGCGGTTCGACGCTCATCTGGTTTGGGCTTACATGGAGTTTGGAACTCTACCAACAGACCAATGCCCGGCTCTATCGGCAGGGGCAGACGGGGACTGTGGTTATCCACCACATCATCACAGCAGGGACGATGGATGAGAATGTTATGCAGGCTCTTGAACGGAAAGACAAGACCCAGACGGCTCTGATCGATGCTGTCAAAGCAAATCTGGAGGTGGCACCCCATGATGAATTGTGAGGTTCTTGCCAATGCAATCGTCGAACAGGCGGCGAAAGACTATCGGTGGGCGCGGACGGCTCTCGGCAAAGACCTGGAGAATGTTGCGGCGGCAGCGATGCGCTCTGAGACGGAGCGGTTCTTCCATTCTGCATGGTTCGGACAGTTGACCAGTCTCGATGGAGAGTGGCTGCTTGAAAAGTTGGAGGGAGAATTTGCATGACAGCGAAAGAATATCTGAGCCAAGCATACCGCATTGACCAACGGGTCAACAGCAAACTCCGTCAAGTGGACTCCTTGCGTGATCTTGCCACTAGAGCCACATCCACAATGGGAACGGAGCCTGTCAGCGGCACGAGAAATGTCCATCGCTTGGCGGATACCATCGACAAGATTGTCGACTTGGAGAATGAGATCAACAATGACATCGACCGTTTGGTAGACTTGAAACGTGAGGTTATGGCGACCATTAGCAAGGTGCAGGACACCAATGCGCTCATGCTGTTGGAGCTTCGGTATCTCAGCTTTATGTCGTGGGACGAAATTGCGGGCGAGATGCACTATACTTCCCGCTGGGTGCATATTCTCCATTCCAAAGCGCTCACTGCTGTGGATAAGATTCTTGCAGGGAAATGAAATCACGTAAAAAGACTTCACTATAATTCTCTTGAGTTCCGGTGTTGACATGGTAAAATGGTGTCATGAAAAGTATGCTTAAAGGCTCGACCTCCAATGGGAACAATCCCTGCGGAGGTTTTTTCATGCCGTAATGGAGGTGAAGTGATGCCGAGAAAACCGAAGCGCCCCTGCCGCATGACGGGGTGTCCGAACCTTACGGATCGAAAGAGCTGCTACTGCGAGACGCACGAGAAAACAATGCAACGGCATTATGACCATTTCGCTCGTGGCTACGATCAGCACGAGAGGTACGGCAGCGCGTGGCGCAGGATTCGTGACCGACACTTGGCAGGGCATCCACTCTGCGAGTCCTGCAAGGAGCAGGGCAGATACGTCCTCGCGACGCTTGTCCATCACGTTCGTCCACTCTCGGACGGAGGCACGCATGATGAGGATAATCTGATGTCGCTCTGCGTATTCTGTCATGAGAAGATCCACAGTAGAAGATGTGAAAAAAATAGACCGTAGCGAAATGCTACGGTCAAAATATTCTAGGCTGAGTCCGTCAATACCCGTATACATTGAAATCAACATGGTGACAAAAGACACTGTTGTTGAAATGTTAGATACCATAGGCAACACTCCCTTGATAGATAAGGAACCCAAGTGCTCCGTGTCAGGTGTTATCTCTAGAGTTGGTTGCAAGTATTGTTGGACTCCCTGGAGCAATTAAATTATACATCATTTCGTGTGGAAAGTCTAGCTTGGCCCCCTAGGGGGCGGTCAAATCTCTAAAACCGCGCCGTTAGTGGACCGGGGAGGGGGCGCACGCACAAAAACGTCGGTTCAAACGGGGTATTAAAGAATGGGGGCGAGAGCAGATGGCGCGTGACGGAACAAATCGTGGAGGACGGCGCATCCGCGCGGGAGATAAGCCCGAACCACTCGCAGATAAGATTGCGGGCGGGCGCACGGCGCACATCATGGAGTTCCCCATGACGGAACTGGACGGTACAGACCTTGTGGATGCCGCCGACCTCTACGGCGAGGAGATGCCAACGCCGAGCGAGTTCTTGTCTGCGCGACAGCGGAACGGAAAGCCGCTCGGTGCGGATGAGATTTTCCGCGAAACGTGGCTGTGGCTGAAAGAGCGCGGCTGTGAGCGACTCGTGAATCCGCGTCTCATCGAAAGCTACGCGCAGGCATTTGCCCGCTTCATCCAGTGTGAGGAGGCGATGAGTCAATACGGGCTCATTGGCAAGCATCCGACGACAGGCGGGGCGATTGCAAGCCCCTTCGTCCAGATGGGACAGGCATTCCAGAAGCAGTCCAATCTGCTCTGGTATGAGATTTTCGACATCGTAAAGCAGAACTGCACAACTACATTCGTCGGCTCTCCACAAGAGGATCGGATGGAGCGGTTGCTGCGCTCGAGGAAGTAAGGGGGAAGTCATTTGAACAAAACAACATCGAAGATGCAGCTCGTTCCGATCAGCAAGCTCGTTCCGTATGCCAACAATGCACGGACACACTCGCCGGAGCAGATCAACAAGCTGCGCGGGAGCCTGAGGGAGTTCGGATTCGTCAGTCCTGTCATCATCGACAAGGATTACGGCATTCTTGCAGGACACGGGCGTGTTGCGGCGGCACGGGCAGAGGGCATGGAAAGTGTACCGTGTGTCTTTGTCGATCATCTGACGGAGGCGCAGAAGAAAGCGTATATCCTCGCAGACAACCGTTTCGCACTCGACGCAGGATGGGATGAGGAGATGCTGCGTGTTGAGATGGAAGCGTTGCAGGGCATGGACTTCGATGTATCTCTTACAGGCTTCGACGAAGCCGAAATCGCAGACCTGCTCTCACTGGATGATGGGGAGGCGCAGGAAGACGACTTCGACGTGGACGCAGAACTGCAAAAGCCTTGTGTCGCTCGGTCGGGCGATGTATGGCATCTCGGCAAGCACCGTGTCATCTGCGGCGATTCCACTCTGTCGGAGACATACGAGCGTCTGCTTGGCAGTGAGAAGGTCAACCTCGTCTGCACGGACCCGCCATATTTTGTGGCTCTGGAAAGTTCCTCCGGGAAAATCAAGAACGACGATCTGAATGACAAGGATGCCTACGAGTTCCTGAAATCTGCCTTTACCGCCTTCCACTCGGCGATGGCGACGGACGCTTCCATCTATGTTTTCTACGCAACAGCAAAAGCCCGCATCTTTCATGACGCTTATGAGGATGCGGGCTTTAAAGTTGGCGCAGGTCTGGTGTGGAAGAAAGACCGCCTCGTGCTCACACGGACGGATTGGAAGTACATCCACGAGCCGATTATCTGGGGATGGCGCAAAGACGGACGGCACAGATGGTACGGCGATCAGAAGCAGACTACGGTGTTCTCTTTTGATCGTATCAAGGACTCGAAGAAGGATGGCTGCGGACATCCATCCTCGAAGCCCGTGCCGCTCATCGCGTACCTTGTCAAACAGTGTACGCAGACGAATGGTATCGTTCTAGACGGATTCCTTGGCTCTGCCTCAACGCTTATCGCCTGTGAGCAGTTGGGACGCATCTGCTACGGCGTGGAGCTTGAGCCGAAGTTCGTGGATGTCGCCGTCGAGCGGTACATCCAGAGTAAGGATGACAATACCGAAGATGTGTTTTTGGAACGTGATGGTGAGCGCATTCCGTATGCGGACGTTCCGAGAGTAGAGGAGGTAGCACAATGAAAGTTTTTCTAAACGCAGGTCATGCCCCGAACGGGAATCCCGACCCCGGCGCGTGCGGCTTTGGACTGCGGGAATGCGATGTGGCAAAGAACGTCGCTGATCTTGTTGTGGGCTACCTTACTGCCGCAGGTGTCGAGGTGGTCGGCTGTCTCCAATCCGACAGTCTGCATGAAGTAGTCTCGGCTTCCAACTCTGCGGATGCCGATGTGTTTATCTCCATCCACTGTAATGCCTGTAACGGTGTAGCACAGGGGACGGAGGTCTGGCACTACTACGGCAGCGGCGAGGGGGAGAAACTGGCACAGTGCATCCAGAATCAGATTGTGGATGCGCTCGCAACTGTGGATCGCGGAGTGAAGGGAGCAAAGCCCGGTGTCAACGGTCTGTACGTTCTGAGCAACACCGATGCGGTCGCTGTGCTCGTGGAACTTGCGTTTATCGACCATGCGAACGATGCGCAGCTTCTTGGGACGCAGCAGGATGAATTTGCCCGCGCCATTGCGCGTGGGGTAACGGACTATGAAGGAGCGTGTTAAAGATGAAACTGGAACACATTCAAAACGAACTGAAAAATCATGTGGGGGACTTTGTACGGACGGAGGCAAAGGAAGCGACCGTTCTATGGCTTCATGAGAAGGGGCTTCCTGCCGCTCGTGAGGTGTCGGCGGCATATACGGCGGCACTGAAGGAGAGCGCGGAGAAGGAGACGGGATGGTGCAGATTCCGCGACCGCATCTTCCTGCCGCTTGTCATTGACGGGGCAATCTGGATGACGGGCAAGATGCTTGAGCGCATGACCGCGCCCCATACCGTGAAATGATGACGCTCGGAAGTTTGTTTTCTGGCTCAGGTGGCTTTGAAGTCGGTGCTGTTCTTGCGGGGATAGAACCGAAGTGGGCATCGGAGGTTGAGCCGTTCCCGATTCGCGTCACTACGAAGCGGCTTCCATCCGTCAAACATCTTGGAGACATCCATCGGATTCACGGCGATGAGATCGAGCCCGTGGACATCATCACCTTCGGATCGCCCTGCACGAATCTCAGCATCGCAGGACGGAGGGAAGGGCTGCATGGGCAGGAGTCCATATTGTTCTTTGAGGCAATTCGTATCGTGTGGGAAATGAGGTGTGCAACACATGGAAAATATCCGAGATTCATCGTCTGGGAGAATGTCGCGGGCGCGTTCTCGAGTTCCGGGGGACGGGACTTCCAATCCGTCCTCACAGAGATTGTCCGCATCAAAGAGCCGGAAGCGCCCGAGGTGCCTTTGCCTGAAAAAGGCGGATGGGCATACGCAGACATTCTCATGGGAGACGGATGGAGCATTGCGTACCGCCTCATGGACGCACAGGGCTGGGGAGTTCCACAGCGTCGGCGCAGAATCTACCTTGTCGCAGATTTTGCAGGATCGAGTGCCGGACAAATACTATTTGACACCGAAAGCGTGCATTGGGATCTTGCGCCGTGCTTCGCTTCGTGGCAAGGCACTGCCAGAGAGTTTGCGGATGGCACTCATACGTCAGGCGGGCGGGTAAGCGCAGGTTTCTGTACCGAGCATTCTGCACATAGTCGAAGTATCGGCTATGCGGAGGAGAAGTCTCCGACGCTGCGTGCCGAAACCGTTCCCGCCGTATTCGAGTCACACGGCTCGGATGCGCGGTACAACGGTCCTCTGAAAATCTGTCCGACCGTGCTCCGCCACTATGGAACGGGCGGCAACAATCAGCCGCTTGTATTGAAGGACGTACAGGCATACGGAATCTCGTCATTCCAGTCCAACGCCATGAAATCCGACAATCCGCGCTCCGGCATCTATGAGACGGAGACGGCACGGACAGTAGATAAGAATGGTGGAAATCCCTCGTGTTGTCAGGGCGGCGTTGCCGTTGTTTCCATCCAAGGCTCGATGATCGGGCGACAGGAGAAGAACGGGCCGCAGGGAAGTGGCATCGCAGAGAATGTGAGCTTCACGCTCAATACTGCCGATCGTCATGCTGTCTATGCCATGACCACAGGCTGCCACTCTCATTTTGCAAAGGAGAAATGCCCGACGCTGATGGCGCGGGACTTCAAAGACCCGATGGTCGTGAATCAGCCCGTCTATGCCGTGCGTCGACTGACACCGACCGAGTGCGGACGTTTGCAGGGGTTTCCCGACGGATGGTGTGCGGAGCTTGGGACAGAAGAGCCAACTGAGGAAGAGATGATGTTCTGGCGTGAGGTCTTTGAGACGCACCGAAAAATCACGGGCGGGAAGAAACCCAAGACTGATACGCAGATTCGCAGATGGCTGAGGAATCCGCACTCTGATGCAGCAGAGTACAAGATGTGGGGAAATGGTGTCGCACTTCCTTGTGTGTTCTACGTCCTTACAGGAATTGCACATTTCGGTGATTCGGTGTATACAACACAATCCGCTTGCTAATTCTTCCAACACGAGTGATGAATGTAATGACCAAAGTTCATAAAGGAGGAAAACACCATGAAGGTCAATTACAACATCCAAAAGGAAGAGCGTAAGGCGATGGTCGCGGCGGTCAGCAAGGTACTCGGCGAAAAGCCCGCCTATTGCGGCGCACCGAGCTTTTCCTACAAGGTCGGCACATTCGAGATCACGAAGGACGGCAGCCTTTGCTTCGACGATGCCACCGACGAAGCGATGGTGGCGCGTGTGCGCACGGCACTGCGCGAGGCGGGCTTCACGTCCGAGGACGGGGAGAACGAGGCTTCCTGCGCGGACACAGGTGCAGATGATCCGATCCAGACGGGGGCGTCAGTGGAAGAGCCTACCGCAGTTGATGCGGCAGAGATCGAGTCGAGCCGGACGGAAACAGCTCCGGATGAGCCGACCATAGTAGAAACGGAAGCAGACGAGCAGATTCAGATGGAAACACCTAAAGAAGCATCTCCTGCAGAGGAGACAGAGACAGAACCCGATGAGGACAGCCTTTCCATCAGCCTTTCGCGCAGCCTTTTCACCGAAACGGCACTGCAGAATCTCGATGCACTTCTTCTGAGCAAGGGACGGCTGATCCGGCACGCTTTCGACATCCGAGAAGCGACCTACACGCTGACGGATGACCGCATTACTTTCGCGTGGCTGCACGGGACGATCACCGACGAGACGGCAAAAGCGTATGCTGAGTTCATCAGCATGCTCTGCCTGATGGCACGGACGCAGAAGCGCGTCACGGCAAAGGAGAAGATTGTGGACAACGAGAAATACGCTTTCCGCTGCTTCCTCCTGCGCCTTGGCATGATCGGGAGTGCCTACAAAGAGTCGCGCAAGATTCTCCTGCAGAACCTCATCGGCAGCAGCGCGTTCAAGAGCGGACATCGGAAGGAGGCTGGGGATCATGCGGTTTCCGAGTAAGGAACAGATCGCCGCGCTCCAAGAGCGATATCCGAGCGGGACGAGAGTGGAACTCCTCGGAATGGACGATCCGCAAGCCCCACCGATGGGAACACGGGGCGAGGTCATGGGCGTTGATGATGCGGGACAGCTTCTCGTCCGATGGGAGACAGGCTCCTCACTGAGTCTGATCCCCGGTGTGGATTCCTTCCGCATCGTGCAGAAAGGCGGCAGGTCATGAACGAGAAAGTTTTCGCACAAATCATGGACATCCGCGATTCGGGGCGGGTGAATATGTTCGATGTTCCCGGTGTTCAGCGCATGGCATTTGAGATGGGATTTTACGAGCTGGTCTGCTTCATCGAGGAAGACCGTGCGGCGTATGTGCGGTTTATACTCACGGGTGAAAAATAGCCGACGATTCTAGCGATTCTGCACAGCCTTTCGGGGCTGTGTTTCTCTCGAAATATAAGTGTGGTTTATCCGAAATAGAGCTTGCTATATTCTTCGTTTAGAGGCATATATGTACATGACCGAAGGGAACAACCTACACACAGAAAGCGAGGAACACAAAATGAAGAACGCAGAAGAAAGATGGCCGAAGACCACCACGATGGAGCACCTCGATGAGATGCGGTTCGGGACGAGCGGCGCGATCCTGCGCTACGGCGAGCAGGTCCTTGTTGTCGGGATGGAATGCTGGGGCTTCCACGCAGCCATCTACGAGATGGTCGAAACGCCGGAGGAGACGGGCTTTGCGGACATCGAATGCCGCCTGAACCTCGTCGAAACCGCCACGGAGCTTTTCGAGGACGGCGGGCACGCGATGGCATGGTGCATGAAGCGCATCTAAGCCGCGCCAAATAAAAAACAGCCCTTCGGGGCTGCTTCTCGTATTGCCGCTATTGAGCGGCTTTTTTGATGGGGGTGATTGCTTGCGGAAACTGACGGACTACACACCGACGGAGTTCATGGCAGAGGACGCGCACTATGACAAAGCCGCTGCGGATTATGCCGTGGGATTTATTGAGTGCCTGTGCCATACGAAGGGGACGTGGGCAGGGAAGCCTTTCGAGCTGATCGACTGGCAGGAGCGCATTATCCGAGACATTTTCGGCATCTTGAAGTCGAACGGCTATCGGCAGTTCAACACGGCGTATGTGGAGATTCCCAAGAAACAGGGAAAACAGCTGGCTCTCGATACGAAAATCCCTACCCCGAGTGGATTTACCACGATGGGTGATATTCGCGTGGGAGATACCGTTTTTGATGAAAACGGACAGCCTTGCCGTGTTGTCGCCAAGAGTGATGTGGATGATACAGAGCAAGCCTATCGGCTGACCTTCCGTGACGGTTCTTCCATTGTGGCAGGGGAGCGACATCTCTGGAATGTGGATTACATCATCGGAGAGCTGCGATCCGTGCTTTGGACAACGGGTGAAATCTACCGTCGGACGATGGAATATCGCGAGCAATATAGGGGGAATGCAAAAGATGTGTATCGCTCCATCATCCGTATCCCTGCGGCAAAGACGCTGCAGATCGAGGGAAGGAACCTACCCGTTGCTCGCTCCTGTTTTCATTATCTGGCAGATATTGAGCCGCTCAAAGAACGTGTCCCCATGCAGTGCATCCAAGTGGACAGCAGAAGCCATTGTTATCTGGTAGGGGAATCCTTCGTGCCGACACACAACAGTGAACTCGCTGCCGCCGTTGCACTGCTTCTCTGCTGCGGCGATGGGGAGGAGCGAGCCGAGGTTTACGGCTGCGCCGCTGACCGTCAACAGGCGAGCATCGTATTCGAGGTCGCAGCAGATATGGTGCGGATGTGTCCCGCACTCAGCAAGCGAGTGAAGATCCTTGCCTCCCAGAAGCGCATGGTGTATCTGCCGACGAACAGCTTCTATCAGGTGCTTTCGGCAGAGGCGTATTCAAAGCATGGCTTCAATATTCATGGCGTTGTGTTTGATGAGCTGCACACGCAGCCGAATCGCAAGCTCTTTGATGTTATGACGAAAGGCTCCGGCGATGCGCGAATGCAGCCGCTTTACTTCCTCATTACGACAGCGGGGACAGATACACAGTCCATCTGCTACGAGACACATCAGAAAGCAGTGGATATTCTAGAGGGGCGAAAGATCGACCCGACCTTCTATCCTGTCATTTACGGAGCGAAGGAGGATGAGGACTGGACAGACCCGGAGGTCTGGAAACGGTCGAATCCGTCCCTCGGGATTACGGTCGGCATTGACAAGGTACAGGCGGCGTGTGACTCTGCACGGCAGAACCCTGCCGAGGAGAACAGTTTTCGTCAGTTGAGGCTGAATCAATGGGTGAAGCAGTCCGTGCGGTGGATGCCAATGGACAAGTGGGATGCGTGTGCTATGCCTGTGGATGCAGAGTCCTTGGAGGGGCGCGTCTGCTACGGCGGGCTTGACCTTTCCTCCACGATGGATATTACGGCATTTGTGCTCGTATTCCCGCCAACCGAGGAAGATGAGCCGTTTGCCGTGCTTCCGTACTTCTGGATTCCCGAGGAGAACATCGACCTGCGCGTGCGGCGTGACCATGTTCCGTATGACGTGTGGGAGAGACAGGGATTTCTTATGACCACCGAGGGGAATGTTGTGCATTACGGATTCATCGAGACGTTCATTGAGAAACTGGGCGAAAAGTACAACATCCGCGAGATTGCCTTTGATCGATGGGGTGCGGTGCAGATGGTGCAGAACCTTGAGGGGATGGGCTTTACCGTTGTTCCGTTCGGGCAAGGCTTCAAGGATATGAGCCCGCCGACCAAGGAGCTGATGAAGCTCACTCTGGAAAAGAAAATAGCGCACGGCGGGCATCCCGTCATGCGCTGGATGGCAGACAACATCTTCATTCGCACCGATCCTGCGGGGAATATCAAGGCAGATAAGGAAAAATCCACCGAGAAGATCGACGGCGTGATCGCCCTTATCATGGCACTGGATCGTGCGATCCGTTGCGGGAATGATACCTCGGAATCCGTGTATGAGAGCCGTGGTGTGTGGGTGTTTTAGGGCGATCGTATACACGCTTTATCTTCACATATGGCCTTGCTATTTTGCCGATAGTACGGGAATATACACATACCGAAAGGGAAAACCGAAGGAACCAGAAACGGAGGAAAAGAAAATGACGAAGAAGGAAATTGCCGAGATCATCGAGAGCAAGGCCGCCGCGTACGGATTTGCGATGCAGGAAAACACGATGGGCTGGGCGAACGAAAGTGACCGCGACACCTGCATCCGCATCGAGATTCGCAAAGAAACGGATTACGAGAAGACGGATTGGGAAGCCCGCGAGGTTTTCCGAGACATCAAAGCCAATGCCAGCATTTGCCAGATGGGCGGAAATCCCACGCCGGAGGAGCTTTTGAAAGCCGCCGACGAGATTGCGCGGGGCGCGAAATTCACAGCCGACATCAACAGCATGGAGCTTTCCTGCATCGAAATCTTCTAAGCTGAAACGACGGAGCACCGCTCGAAAGGGCGGTGCTCTTGCTCTCATCATCTTCTGTGTTAAGGCTTTTTCATACCGTTTTGGAAATGGAGGTTTCCATGAGCTTCTTCACAAAACTCTTTCGTTCGCGGGACAAGCCCAGAGATTATCTTGGCGGCTTGTCCTTTTTGTTTGGGCAGACAGCGGCGGGTAAGGCGGTCAATGAGCGGACGGCAATGCAGACGACGGCGGTCTATGCCTGTGTCCGTATTCTCGCGGAGTCCATCGCAGGGCTGCCGCTTCACGTCTACGTCTACAAAGGACAGGGCAAGGAGCGCGTGCCGGAGCATCCGCTGTACTTCCTACTCCACGATGCGCCGAATTCCGAGATGACGAGTTTCGTCTTTCGTGAGACGCTTATGGCGCATCTCCTCCTGTGGGGAAATGCCTACGCACAAATTTTGCGGGATGGCAGGGGCAATGTTCTCGGACTCTATCCGCTTCTCCCGGACAAGATGGAGGTCAGCCGTGACAGTCGCACAGGTGAGCTTTACTACACCTACACGAGAAGCACGGAGGAGAATCCGAATTTTGCGGACAAGGGGCAGATTCGGCTGCGGCGTGAGGATGTGCTCCACATTCCGGGACTTGGATTTGACGGTCTTGTGGGTTATTCTCCCATTGCTATGGCAAAGAACGCCATCGGCATCGCGCTTGCAACGGAGGAATACGGCGCGGCGTTCTTCAAGAATGGTGCGCGTCCGGGCGGCGTACTGGAACATCCGGGTGTCCTCAAAGACCCGTCGAAACTGCGAGAGAGTTGGCACGCCGTCTACGGTGGTACGATGAACACGGGCAGGATCGCCGTCCTCGAGGAGGGTGTGAAGTATCAGCAGATTGCCATACCGCCCGAGGAGGCACAGTTTCTTGAGACGAGGAAGTTTCAGATCGACGAGATCGCACGACTTTACCGTGTACCGCCGCATATGGTCGGGGATTTGGAGAAATCCTCGTTTTCGAACATCGAGCAGCAGTCCTTGGAGTTCGTCAAATACACGCTGAATCCGTGGGTCGTGCGTTGGGAGCAGTCGCTGCAGAAAGCACTGCTGACGGACAAGGAGCGGAAGGATTACTTCATTCGCTTCAACGTGGACGGTCTTCTGCGCGGAGACTACAAGAGCCGTATGGAGGGATACGCCATCGGGCGGCAGAACGGATGGCTCTCGGCAAACGACATCCGCAGTCTTGAGGACATGAACCCCATCGAAGCGGACGAGGGTGGCGATCTCTATCTCATCAACGGGAATATGACGAAACTGAGGGACGCAGGGCTGTTTGCCGCTAGGCAGAAGGGAGTAAGTGATGAAACGTAAATTTTGGAACTGGGTACGGAACGAAGGAGAGAAGCGAACCCTTCTCCTCGATGGTGAGATTTCGGATGAAACGTGGTGGGGCGATGAGGTCACGCCCCAGATGTTTCGCTCTGAGCTGAACGCCGCCGAGGGAGATATTGACCTCTGGATCAACTCACCGGGCGGCGACTGTTATGCAGCGGCACAGATCTACAATATGCTCATGGAGTATAAGGGGAATGTCAATGTCAAGATTGACGGGATTGCCGCTTCTGCCGCATCCGTCGTTGCGATGGCAGGATCAACGGTTGAGATTTCGCCCTTGGGGATGTTAATGATCCACAATCCGATGACCATTTCCATCGGAGACACACATGAGATGGAACGGACAATTACGTTCCTTGCCGAGATCAAGGAGAGCATCATCAACGCCTACGAGATCAAGACGGGGCTGTCCCGTGCGAAGATTTCACGGCTGATGGATGCCGAAACGTGGATGAACGCAAAAAAAGCCGTGGAGCTTGGATTTGCAGATTCCGTACTCTATGCGGACGTTCAGCGTCCTGTGACCGATACGGCAGACGGGCTGATTTTCTCTCGTGCCGCTGTCACGAACTCTCTGCTCTCGAAATTCGGGCAGGGAACGCAAAATACTAATGTCGATGCAGGGCCGTTTAAGAAGCGGCTCTTTTCTATTTCACATTAACGGAGGGAAAAAGATCATGGATAAGATCATGGCAATGCGCGAGAAGCGTGCGGAAATGTGGGAACAGGCAAAGCAGTTTCTGGATTCTCACGAAAAGGACGGGCATCTCACAGCCGAAGATGCCAAGGCATACGAGCAGATGGAGAATGAGGTACTTGCACTTGGCAAGGACATTGAGCGCATGGAGCGTCAGGCGATTCTCGACGCGCAGCTCGCAAAGCCTGTCACGGCGGCGATTACCAATATGCCAGGGGCAGGTGCAGGATTGTCTCCTGAAAAGACAGGTCGTGCAAGCGAGGCATACCGTGCAGCGATGCTCAAAGCGCTTCGCACGAACTTCCGGCAGGTGGAGAACGTTCTGCAGGAGGGCGTGGATGCAAACGGCGGCTATCTCGTTCCAGAGGAATACGATCAGCGTCTCATTGACGTACTCAGCGAAGAGAACGTCCTGCGCCCGCTTGCGACGGTGATTACCACAAGCGGGGAGCACAAGATCAACATCGCCGCCACCAAACCTGCGGCATCGTGGATTGAGGAGGGAGCACAGCTCACCTTTGGTGAGGCAACCTTCGACCAGATCGTCCTCGACGCGCACAAACTCCATGTCGCAGTCAAGGTGACGGAGGAACTTCTCTACGATAACGCCTTCAACCTTGAGAATTACCTCATCGAACAGTTCGGCAAGGCACTGGGCAACGCAGAGGAGGACGCGTTCCTCAATGGCGACGGAACGCACAAGCCGAAGGGTCTTCTCACCTCGGCAAAGACATCCGTTACCACGGCGGCAGCCGATCTCAAGGCGGATGAACTCGTGACGCTCGTCTACAGTCTCAAGCGTCCCTACCGTAAGAATGCGGCGTTCATCGTCAATGACCAGACGCTTGCAAGCATCCGCAAACTCAAGGACGCGAACGGCGCGTATTTCTGGCAGCCGTCGTACCAGATGGGCGAACCCGACCGTCTGCTCGGCTACCCTGTGTACTCCTCGGCATATATGCCGGCTGTCGCAGCGGGCAAGACCGTCATTGCGTTCGGCGACTACTCCTACTACAACATCGGGGATCGCGGCACCCGTGCGCTGCAGGAACTCAAGGAACTGTTTGCGGGCAACGGCATGGTCGGCTACGTCATGAAGGAGCGTGTGGACGGGAAGCTCGTTCTTGAGGAAGCCGTGCAGACACTCAAGATGAAGGGCTGATGTATGTTTGCGGCAAAGAGGGGAGGTGGTTCTATGCTTGTGCCGCTTGCAGTAGTCAAGCAGTATCTGCGGATTGACGGGGATGAGGAGGACGATCTCCTCACACACTTCGCGGAAACGGCAGAACAGATTTGTACTGCATTACTGCGTGTGAAGAAGCTGTCCAAGGTTGAAGATCAGGCCATTGTGCGCGTTGCAATCCTCTACGCCGTGTCCTATCTCTATGAACACAGAGAGGAAGCGGATCACAGAGGGCTTGCCTTGACACTGCGGTCTCTTCTCTTCGGTGTGCGGAAGGAGGTCTTTTAGGTGAGGGTGTCCATGAGCGAACTGCGTCACCGAATTTCCATTCTGCGTCCTGTAACGGATACGGACGATGAGGGAAATATCCTCACGCAAACAACGCAGGAGATTGCAAAGGCATGGGCGCTCGTTCTGCCCTTTGCGGCAAAAATCTCCGACGGTTATGCGGAGAAAGTGCAGGAGGTGGATTACCGCATTGTGATCCGTTACCGTATGGATGTGCGTGTGACGGATCATATCCGTTGGGGAGACAAAACACTTACGCCAACTGCGCCCCCCTATCCGCTCGGCGGGAAGAAACGATGGCTTGTTCTGGAATGCAGGGAGTTGGTGGAAGATGGCTAGATACCGAGGTTTCGTTTCTGCTGAGAAAATATTGTCAGAGCTTGGCGCGGAGGCGACGGCTGCGGCAAAGGAAGCCCTCGCACACGGTGCGGACGATGTGGTCGCAGAGGCAAAGAACCGCTGTCCCGTCTATACGGGAACAGATAAGCGTGTCATCAAGGGCGCACTCCGTGACTCCATCCACAAGCGACTGCGCAGAAAAGACGGCTCTGTTTGGAGGATTGCGGCGGATGCAGAATCGCAGGATGGCGTATTCTACGGCGTGCTCGTTGAGTTCAGCCCGCGCATCAATCGTCCGTTTCTCTATCCCGCGCTCGATGCCAAGAAGGACGGCATTCGTTCTGCCATCGTCGATGCCGTGCGTACGACGATTCGGAGGCGAGGGAAATGAGTGTTGCCAAGATGGTGTATCAGGCACTTGTGCGCTCACGGGAGCTGACGCAGCTTCTCGCTCACGGGAAGAAGGGCATCTACCACGGGCGTAGTCCCGATGCAGGGACATATCCTATCATCGTCTATTCGGTGATCTCGGATGTTCCCGCACTCTCGGCAGACGGCGCGGAACTGGAACGGTGTGTAACGGTGCGCAGCCACATTCTGACGAAGGACGGACGGTTTCGGGAGATCCATCGAGCCGTGCAGAATGCGCTCCTGCCGCTCGGCTTTGTCCGTGCACAGACGCAGGAACTGACAGAGAAAGATATTTTCGTTGAAATCACAGATTACAGAACAGCAATGGAGGGAGAATAAAATGCCAAGTCCAACACCAACAGGAAAGCCCGCAGGGAATCTTACAAGCGGGCAGTTCATCAACATCCAGAAACTTCATATCGCCAAGATGCTCACCGATGCGGCAGGAGGGGCGGCGACCTATGAGGCTCCGATTCCGCTTGGAAAACTGCTCCGCAAGGTGGACATCAAGCCGCAGACGAATCAGGCGGAACTTTTCGCCGACGGGCAGTCCGTGGATACAGCGTCGAATACCGCATCCTACGATCTGACGTTTGACACGGCTGCTTTGCCGCTTGAGTATGTCGCGTATCTCCTTGGACACAGTATCGAGAACGGCGTAATGAAGGCGGGCAAGGACGATGTCGCTCCGTACTTCGCCGTCCTCTTCCAGTCGGATAAGCGCAACGGCAAGAAGAGATACACCAAATTCTACAAAGTCCAATTCACGGAACCCTCCGAGAGCGGCAACTCGAAGCAGGAGAGCATTCAGTTCGATACGCCGACGCTCACGGCAAAGGCGATCTACCGCCTCTCGGACGGGCTGTCCTACGCCAAGGCGGACGAGGAGGCAGCGGGCTTTGCCGCAGAGACAGGCTCGAAGTGGTACGAGCAGGTCTGAGGGAGGACATGATGGATACGCCGAAACTGCATATTGCGGGCAGGGAGATCACGCCAAACCCTCCAAAGATGAAGGTCTGGCGCACGTTCCTTGCCTTTTTTGATGCCGACAAACAGGACATGAATCTTGAGGACTTCTTGGATGCGCACATCCGACTGATTGTCCTTGGATTCGGCAGGGATGAAGTGACACGAGAATCCGTGGAGGAGAATGTAGATGTTGCGGACATTGTGCCGCTCACACGAGCACTCTTTCGATGGATTCAGTCACTGACCTTCTCCAAATTGGTGAACCTCCCAAACGGGGAGACGGGGAAAGAGGCGTAGTTCTTTCTCCGTACCAGAATTTACTGCGCTATTACGAGCGACTGCAGTCCGCCTATGGGTGGACGATGTACGAGGTTGATTCGCATGAGATTGTGTTCCTGCTCGATCAGCTTGTGATAACGGCGATCTGCGAAGAAAGATTGTCCGAGCGATTTATTGACGACGTGATGTAGGGAGGGGATAGGGTGGCAAAGCGCGGACAAAAGATTGATGAACTCTATCTCGACATCGGTCTCAACATTGCACAGCTGCAGCTGGATTTTGACACGGCAGGAAAGACCGTCTCGGATTCCATCGCAAGGCTGAACAGCAAGGCAAACAACATTCACCTGAAACTCGATGCCGACCTTGCCAAACTTGACGGCGTGGGTACGGAACTCGACAAGATCAAGGTGCGCCATCAGGCGATCAACCGAGAACTGGATATTCAGCGGCAGAAAGAACAGATTCTTGCCGCCGTCCTCAAATCCGCAAAAAAGAATGATGGCGCGGACAGTGCGTCCTATCGCCGTGCCGAGAGCAATCTCCTGCGTCAGCAACGAACCGTCGCACAGACCGAAGCCGAGGTGCGGAAACTGAATAACCGCCTAAAAGAAAGTGCGGTTCTCTCCGGTACACTTGGCGGGCGCATCTCCGCAGGGATGACGGCGGCACAGGCGGGGGTCAAGAATCTCACGAGCGGATTCAATGTCCTCTCGGCAAAAATGGCCGCCGTCATGGCAGTTGCGGCGACGGGTGCGGGGCTGTTCAATATCACGAAGGACGCGATGCTTGCGGGCGAGAACGTCTACAAGCTGACGCAGCGGCTTCACGTCTCAGCAGGTGAGGCGGCGACGCTCAATCGGGTGTTTCAGCTTGCGGATACGGATATCAAGAGCATTATTCCGCTGATTGCCCGTCTGGACAAACAGGTATCCGCTGCAGGAGAGAGCGGAAATGACACATCTCGCGCACTCTCGCGCTTTGGCATTGCGCTCAAAGATCAGCAGGGAAATCTCCTGCCTCTGAATGAGCAGCTGGCGCAGCTTGCCAAAGGCTACAAGACCGCAAGCGAAGCTGGCATGGAGGAAGCGTATACCGCAGAAGTCCTTGGTGCGCGTGGTGCGGCACTCATTCCCATTCTCGAACAGTATGACGATCTCATGACCATTTCGGCGCGTGTCAAGACCACGGGACTGCTCGACCCGGCACAGGCGCACGAGACATACCTCAAATGGCGCGAAATGGAGATGGAGGCGGGACAGCTGAAACTTGCCCTCGGCGCGGCACTCCTTCCTGCCGCCGAAGAACTCATGCCGGAGATCAATGACGGCTTCGAGTCTCTTGTTGAAACGATTCGCGACAACAAGGACGAGATCAAAGATGCCGTGCTCGGATGGGGTGAAGCACTCAAGACCGTTGCAGAACTTGCGGGCTTTGTTGGGGAACAGATTCATACGGTCAATGAACACGCAGAAGCGAATTCGTGGCTCATGAAGAATCATCCTGTGGCATCTCCGCTGATTGCTGTTCCGTTCCTCGGCGGTACGGTTCTCGACGCTCTCTATGGGGACGAATACAAGCAATATCTGGAACAGCAGAAGATTGCCAAAGAGAAAGCGGCGGCAGAGGAGAAGGCGCGTGCCGAGGCGGAGAAGAATGCCAAGGCGCAGGAGCAGAATGCCAAAGCTGCGAAAATCCGTGCGGCGGCAGAGAAAGATGCTGCAAAGACGGTCAGCGAGTCTGCAAAGGCGACCGCACAACTGACGGACAATTTATATACACTGACACACACGGGCATCCAGAACAGTATTCATGCACTGGATCGTGAATCCTTTGAGTTCTTTCAGAAGGGCGCAAATCCGCATCTGATCGACGAATACCGCTTGGCAAAGGAAGCGAAGATTTATTCCGACTTTCAGCGGGATGTTGTGGACAAGGCGAATGCGCTCTATAAGACGGATCTCCAAAACAAGCTGGATTCCATCGCCCGCGAAGCCGATGCCTTCCGGCAGAAGGGCTTGGACGAACTCCAAACACAGGCGTGGCTCAATGAGAGCAAAGCGCGAGTGATGGAGCAATGGGAACGGGATGTTGCATCCAATATTGACTCCATCTGGAAAACCGAGCTTGAAAACCGTCTTGCGGAGATCGAGCGCGAGAAAGAAGCGTGGGTGCAGAAAGGTCTGGACGAGGTCGAAGCGACACGTTGGGCGGAGAAGCAGAAAGTCGATGCCAAACGCAACGCCGCTCTGGAAGTCCTCCGCTCCCAGAAAGAGGAACTGCAGGTGTTCAAGAAGTCCGGGCAGGTCGGGCTGATGGAATACCTTCGCAAGAAGAACAAGTTCACGGCAGAGGATCTGGGGCTGACACCGGAACTCTTGCAGCAGTTTCAGTCCGGGCGTAAATGGGCGATGGAGAATCTCCTGCCGAATTTTGCTCCCGAGAAGCGTGAGGACAGTTCCCGCATCCGTGTGAATGGGCAGGAGTTCTCATACGCACAGATGATGGCAGGATTGGGGAAACAGGTGCAAAGCATCCAAACTGCGGGGCAGAGTGCTTCACAGCAGCATATTCAGTCCGTACCCTCCATGACGGACAATCGCCAGATTCATGTGCAGGTGCATATTGAGAATGCCGTCACGGAGGATAATGAGGGAATGCGTATGCTTGCCGATCATGTCGCCGACCGCATCCGCCCTGCCGTCGAGAACGCACTTGGAGGTGATTCCAATTCATATTCACATTGGTAAGGTACGAACATTATCCGTTGAAAACTGGCAGACCATTCCCGACGACCGTCAGCAGCTTTTGGAGATTGTTGGCGGCGCAGTGGTTCAGGATTTCGGTCATGTGACAGAGGGCGATCGTATTTCCTGCGCCGTTGTTGTGACGGCGCGTGATTGGGAGAAAATCAAAGGCTATTGGGACAGCCGTGCGATGGTGTCCGTGACCGATGAGGGCGGGAACATTCTGCCCTCTATGCGTGTCGTGGTGAAATCCTACGAGTATATGGCGCATTTCCCGAAGGTATATAAACTGTCTCTGGAATTTTGGAGGGTGTGACAATGGCAGAACTGCTGCATATCTATATGAACAATCCGACGGAGGGCGGCAAGGACGGGACGGAGGTCAGCTCCGGCACGGAACTTGCACCGATCTCCGTCCTGCTCGATGCGGGCAAGGGTGAGCAGAAAGCCGTCAAGTGCGCCGTGCGGTGCGAGAGCGGCTTCCATATCGATGGAGCCTTGACGGTCAAATTCGTTGGCGATCATGCGGATAAGTGGAAAGCGGCAATCAATAACGGATACACGACCGAGAGCGCATTGGAGTCTGCCGAATGGAAGGATGTTATTTCGCTGCAGAACGTACGGGACACGAATACCGTATTCTGGGTCAAGGCACTCAGCACTGCAGATGAGCCGCCGCAGCAGGATACGAGTGTGGATATTCAGGCAGAAGGGCTGCTTGTGTCGAATTGAGGAGGTTCGTATGGCGTTCAAATACATCAATCCGGGCTATGCGGAGCTGCTCTCAGTTCGTGGCGGCACAACGGTGACGGGGGAGCAGTACAGTAAAACGGGAGTGTCATTCTGGCAGCCGACCAGTGACAAAGGGCTGACGATTTCAGAATTTCCTGCAGAGCTTTACGGGAAACTGGATCTGTACTTCAAAGCACCGGAGAATGCAGACCGTGCCAAACTTACCCTTGCAATTGGAGGCTACATCATCGTTAGTGCGGAAACGTCCTGGAGCAGGTGGCGCATGAAGGGAGACAACAATAACGATACCATTGCCACTTCCGACAGCATTCGCGTAAATGCAGTCAATACCTTGTGGTTCCGCGTCAAACCGGGGCAGAACAATGACGGTATCTTTCGGGCAATCCTGAACGAACGTGAGGTTTGCAACAAGCAGGACTGTTCTTTTTGGTATGCCTACAGTTCCAGTGAAAAGACCATTACGGTTTACAGTAGAACCGAGGATATCCTCATCTCGAATCTTATCCTCTCAGATGAGGAAATCAGCCCACGGGAACAGGTTATCATGCTGCCCGTCCAAGCGACACAGACGGATATGACCGATTGCGGGGATGGAAGCTATGAGGCGACGGCTGCGAATCAGGAGATTCTGCAATCTGTGGATACCGCGTCACTTATCACGCAGTACGGAGCGGACTCGCGTGTGACGGGGATTTCTCTTCTCGGGAATCCTGCCTACCGCACGGCAGAAGGGCTGTGTGCTTTGACGGCGATTGAAAAGAGCGGCGGGAATATCACGGAATACGGAAGGCACATTGTAGAGCAGAATCCGACTTCCGTTGTCATGGACGCACGATCCGCCTCTATGACGATTGCAGAACTCACGGGACAGCAGTTCGGATGGAGAGCGGGGACATGAGCATCAAGCTGAAACCTGCTGTCTGCATTTCGTGGCTGCCGATGGGGCGTATTCACCTAAAACCGATTATATACGCCACGGTGATTCCCGTGTTTCGTCAATCCGTGCAGGTCAGCGGAGATACGTCGCGCAGCCTCAACACATCCATCGCCATGCGTGCAGATACCCTGCGCGATATTCGGATCATCAAGAAAATTACGGTAACGAGCGACACACAGCGGCGCATTGGTCGCTGTGGTACGGTTCTCGTAGATACGAAGCGAATTCTCGTCAAGCAGTCGCGGATTCTTGCAGATACGAGGATAGAGATTCCTCATACACTGACCTATGCAGAGTTTAGAGAGCGCGGCATTCGCTCGTTCTCCGTGATGCTCGGCGAACTCAGTCTCTCGGATAACATTCAACTCGAAACGGTGAATCCTCTCTCCATTGGCGTGTGTGTTGAGGGGCGGGTGATGGATTATGCCTTCCGCTTTCTCGTCGAGGAAACGAGTCAGCGCGGCATCGTGCAGTCCGTCAAGGGGACGTACAGTAAGGACACGCTCCTCTACACACCCCTCCATATCTATGTGGAGCGGGCAAAGGTGTCGCGCTATGCGGCGGAAATTGCATCGGCACTCGGGCTTCGGCTTCATCGTCTGACCGATGATTTCACACCGTCGCAGAACTTCGAGGGGAGTGGAATGACGTATCATGACTTTATCGCGGCTCTTTTCGGATGGACGGCAAAACTGCCGCAGCGTCAGATCAACGTCTTTATTCGAGGAGATACGCTCCATATAATTCAGCGCGGTATGGAGGAATCCGTGGTCGATATTACGAACTGGCCGCACGCGCAGCCGACCATCGAGCGGAAACTCCTGCGCTCCGTCTGGCACAGCGCGAACAACAATCATGAAAGTGGAGCGCACAACGAGGAGGATACCGCTCCCGTTCCCTTCACGGGTACGATTTCGTTCAAAGAGATCAGCAGAACCTACGCCAACGGTTTTCTCGTGCGCGAGACGAATGAGAACGGCTACAGCACCTATGCCTACGATGGGGAATACCTCGCAGAGAAGCGGACACACAATGTGGACGGCTCGACAAGCCGTACGGATTACGCCTATGCTTCCACAGGTCGCGACGTGTATCTCTTCAAGGAATGGGAGCGTACCACTGAGGCAGTCAATGACGGAAAGAAGCATACGGAATATGACTGGGAGGATTGGAGTCGTGAGAAGGGGACAGAGCGCATCACCTACCATGCGCCGCTCGGCTACGGATGGTATGCGACCACGGTCTATGTGGATGGCGTGCTTGAGGGGAGCAGTTTATCGCAGGGAAAACCCGGCGGCAAGGCGAGTCAGTTCACCGTCGAGCAGTCGAATCTGAGCCTTGGCGCTCATTACGCCAGTGACGATACGCTGCCGTATTCCTCGCTCATCGACACCGAGTTTCCCGTTGTGGGCGCGGAGTATTTACAATTGCTGACGAGAGAGATCGAATGGCTCAACCGCAAGACGCAGGAGACAGTTACAGTGGAGATTCGCGCACGGATTCAAAACGGCATCTCGGACATTGACCACATTGTCGATTTCACTGAACGTATCCGATTTGAGGGGCATGAGTATTTCTTGCAGTCGAACACGGTGGAACTTACGCCGCGTCTTTTGCGGCAGACCATCAAGATGGTGAGGTGGTACGGATGAACGGCATTCTTGGACTTGCGGCAGCAATACGGGCAGGGATAAAGAATTCGCAAGTTGGTGAGTCACAGGCTCAGCGCGGAAGGATTCAGAATGGACGTGTTCATATCGGCGAGCGGTCGTATCCCTTCCGTGTGGTAGTGGACTGCAACACCAGTGACGGAAGTCTTGTGTGGGTACAGATTTCTAGGGGCGGTACCGCCGTCATCGTGGGAGCGTGATGTATATGCACAGGGCGAAAGTAAAAGCTGTGAGCGGGAATCGGGTGCTTGCCGATGGCACGTGGCTCATCTGCATTGGGAATCGCTCCGTTCGGGAGGGCGAATGGATCTGGACGGATGGTCGATGCGTCTACGGACATGAATCCGAGGGTGGCAGCTGCTATGTTCCGACGAATGTTCTTTCCGGCATACCGCTCCTCCAAGTGAAGTGGACGGATCACAAAGAGCAGATGCGTTATCGGTATTATGCAAAGGGGAAACTTCACGATCTGGGATTTGGCAAAGACGGTGGGTGGATGGTCAATCACGGCGACCACTTTTCCTTTATGAGGACGGAGATTCTCGATACTGAGATGGATGAACAGGGAAATGTCTACACGCTCGGGTATGCAAACGTCCTTGTGGATTCTATTACCGGAATAGAGCATCATAATGGCATCTCCCATGTCAGGCGCAACGGAAAGATCATCGCCACATACGATCTTGAGAAGGCATTTGGCACTCCCCCCGTAGACGATCCGTATGACCACTACACTTGCCAACCACTCGAAGGACGGGTGGATCAGCAAGGCAGATTTAAATTGCTCATATGGCATCAAGTATCGCGGAAGCTGTGGGATGGGACTTGGATCAGCTCCGAGCGCCATGTGGTCTTTGACGGCACGAACATCGAACCGTGGAGCGAGGAATCCAAAACATCGTGGAAAGATCCTGTTACCGGTGAAACACAACGATCTCACACAAAATGGATTGCACCGGATTACAGTGTCCGCTTTCCCATCTATGACGGGATGTATATGCTTTTGCCGAGCGATGGGAATTTTATGGGGGGCTCTGGCAAATGCAGCACGCCCATCTATAATGCGCAGGACAAACTGATCATGAAGATTGATACACATGCGGGCGGACGTGTGAATATCTGCCCTTTGGATCAAGGGAAATATCTGGTCAGCATGGTGTCCAGTTCCATCTTGGGGAATGAGACATCTGAACTGTACTTATGGGAAGAGGGAAAACTGACGCATCTGATGCGTGGCTGTCTGAACCGCCGTCTGCGCAGGATGAATCATCTGGGGAAATGGAAAAAAGAAGGAGGTATTTGATGATGGATCAGATTTTGACAATACGCCTTTATGCGGCGGGCATTGGTATCGTGGTTGGGGAGTTTCTTGGCAGCTTCGACGATCTGCTTTATGCACTCGTCGTATTCGTGGCGACGGACTATGTTACGGGAGTTCTCCGTGCGATTGTGGAGAAGAATCTATCCAGTGCTATTGGCTTCAAGGGAATCTGCAAGAAGGTCTGTATCTTCACCCTTGTCGGCGTGGCGAATGTCCTCGATGTCCACATCATCGGCAGCGGATGTGTCCTGCGCTCTGCCGTAATCTTCTTCTACATCTCGAATGAGGGGATCTCGATCATCGAGAACGCAGCACGGATGGGGCTTCCCGTTCCGCAGAAATTGCAGGATATGATGCACAGCCTTAAAGATCAATAATTCGTTTAACCTTAACGCCCGGCGGATGACCGTCGGGCTTTTTATATTGGCGTAATTGTACTTAATACAGAAATTTTTGTCCGTAGGGGTGACCAAAAGAGCCGTTTTTGTCTGCTGTTCCATGAAGGGAGATGTTGAAATGAGCAAGGAAGAAGGACTTCGGGAAATGACGTATCAGATGGTGATGCGTGCTTCATGGAAAATGCTGCAGA
>ERZ773073.157-NODE-157-length-39016-cov-3.678704_pt1 | contig 39016 bp, 43 predicted proteins | sample MGYA00580616_ERZ773073 | MGnify/ENA primary metagenome ERZ773073 (study PRJEB29015, sample SAMEA2737960) | human oral metagenome | biome: human oral; feature: human-associated habitat; material: dental | place: China | collected 2131 ...
CTGAAGAATCATTTGGTCCATAGTAGCAACAATAGCGAGTGTAATCGATGCGAATAAGTAGGAGTTTGGAATTTATTCCTTACTCCTACATTGAGGCTCGATAGGCAGTGAGACCTAAGGCTCACGCCGGTACAGCTATTGTAGCTACTATAGAGACCCAAATGATTCATATAAGACCTAAAGGTACGAAGCACACATAAACTCGTTTCCGTTCCCTCCGAGACAAAATTTCTAAACACTTTGTTCAAAGAAACAAAAAATAAGCAATTGAGAATATAAGGCTCCACCTAACGTTTTCTTGTAAGCAGGGCTGAAGAATCATTTGGTCCATAGTAGCAACAATAGCGAGTGTAATCGATGCGAATTAGTAGGAGTTAGGAATTTATTCCTTACTCCTACTTTGAGGCTTGATAGGCAGTGAGACCCAAGGCTCACGCCGGTACAGCTATTGTAGCTACTATGGAATTTACAAATGATTCGTATTAGACCTGCGGTCTTCTTATTAATTTATTTAAAATAAAAAGAGTTAGGCACCAGCCTAACTCTTTGGAATTTCTCAAAATTATTTTTTAGTTTCTTTGAAGACAACGTGTTTACGTAATTTTGGAGAATATTTTTTTAATTCTAAACGCTCTGGATTGTTACGTTTGTTTTTGCTTGTTAAGTATAAACGTTCACCTGTTTCAGCACATTCTAATAAAATGTTGATACGCATGGATGACACCTCTCATTCAATTTATTTCATTAACTCATTGAGTTTCATACTGGTATATATTAACAAATGCCGTTCGCTTTGTCAATTCACAATACCACGGATTCAAAAAAATTTATTCCTATAAAACTTTTTGAATCCAACCTTCTGGAGCTTCTACGTCCCCATATTGAATTCCTACTAGTTCATCATATAAACGTCTTGTGACTGGTCCCACTTCTGTTTCTGAATAGAACACATGGAAGTCATCCCCATTTTGAATTCCGCCTACTGGAGAAATAACTGCAGCTGTACCGCAGGCTCCTGCTTCAGCAAAAATATCTAATTGATCGACATACACATCTGCTTCTTTTACAGTCATTCCTAAACGATGCTCTGCTAACCATAGTAATGAATATTTCGTAATACTTGGTAAGATGGATGGAGAGTAAGGGGTGATAAATTGATTATCTTTTGTAATTCCGAAGAAGTTTGCAGCTCCTACCTCTTCAATTTTTGTATGTGTCAACGGATCAAGGTAAATACAGTCACTGAAATGACGTTCTTTAGCTTCTTTACCAGGAAGTAAGCTTGCCGCATAGTTCCCTCCGACTTTAGCAGCCCCTGTACCTACGTGTGCTGCACGGTCGTATTCAGAAACGATGAAGTTTGTTGGAGTTAATCCACCTTTAAAGTATGCTCCTACTGGCATTACAAAGATTGAGAAAATATATTCCGTTGCTGGACGAACCGCTACATTGTTTCCAACCCCAATCATGAACGGACGGATATATAAACTTCCTCCAGTTCCGTAAGGTGGTAGCCATTGTTCGTTTGCCTTCACCACTTTTTTCACAGCTTCTACAAAGCGTTCTTCAGGGAATTCTGGCATGAGTAATCGACGACAAGAACGTGCCATACGAGCCGCATTTTGATCCACACGGAATAAGTTGATGCTACCATCTTTACAACGGTATGCTTTTAACCCTTCAAAACATTGTTGTCCATAGTGAAGTGCTGTCGCTGCTTCATCTACTTTTAATACATTATCTTCAATCAATGCGCCTTCATCCCACTGTCCATCTTTGTAATAACTGATGAAGCGTAAGTCTGTCTTAATATAATCGAATCCTAAATTATTCCAATCTAAATTTACTGTATTTGTCATATTGACCCCTTCTTTCCTAAATTACTCGACTACTTTATATTCTCCGGTGAGACTATCCATCTCCTCTAGCTTATGGTCTTTAGCATGATATCTAAAAAATCCATAAATTGACGTCGAAGAACGTTCCTCATGTCGAATTTGTAAATCGATGGTATCACTTGTTTGAGCTTGAATAATAATGTCATAGTTCTCATCTAGAACGACTTTCTTTCTTTTTTCAATCTCTGCAATCGCTTGTTTCGCAAGTGTATTTCCACTTTTTTGTTCTACTGTAGTTTTTTGTTCTACAGTGGTTGTTTCAACCTTAGAAGAATCTGTTGTATCTGGAGATTTTGTCGTATTTTCTACTTTTTCTCCTTTGGACTCTGTTGTTGAAGACTGATTATTGGAAATTTGAACTCCCGGAGCAGAATTATCTGCTGTTTGTCCTGACCTATGTGAACATGCTATTAATGTTAATCCCAAAAATGTAAATACTAGTCCTTTTATGATATTTTTGCTCATTCATACACCACCTTTCACATTTTTATTATTCTATCATAATTTTTCTGAAAAGTATTTCATTTCACATTATTGTAATTATATTGAAAAACAGACTATTTTATACTTTATAAATGGAACTCTTTTGCCAAAAAAAAGGTCCTATCATCGAATAAATGATGATAGGACCTTTCCCGTGAATATTATTGTTTTTCTTTAATTTCTTCCACGTAATTATAGACCATATGTCCTGCTTGTCCGCCATCTCCAACTGCTGTTGTGATTTGACGCAATGTTTTTTGACGAACATCGCCGACTGCAAAGATACCAGGAATAGAAGTTTCCATTTTCTCGTTTGTCACAATCCAACCTTCTGCATCTGTGATATTTAAGTCTTTAAATGGATCTGAAACTGGTAAAAGTCCCACATAGATGAAGACACCATCCGCATCATGAGTAGTTACTTCGCCTGTATTTACATCTTTTACACGAACGCCTGTGATTTTAGAACCGTCTCCTACGAATTCTTCAACGGTTGAATTCCATAAAAAGTCGATTTTTTCATTGGCGAATGCACGGTCTTGCAATACTTTTTGTGCACGTAATTGATCACGACGATGAACGATAGTCACGCTTTTTCCGAATTGTGTTAAATACGTTCCTTCTTCAACCGCTGAGTCTCCTCCCCCGATGACGAAGATTTCCTTATCTTTGAAGAACGCTCCATCACAAACTGCACAGTAAGAAACCCCACGTCCAGCGTACTCTTCTTCCCCAGGAACGTCTAATTTACGGTGATAGGAACCAGTCGCAATCACTACTGCATATGCATAGTAAGTTTTCTTACCAGCAGTAATCACTTTAACGTCTCCGTCTAGCTCAATTTTGGAAACTTGGCCATACGCATATTCTGCGCCGAATTGCATTGCACCTTTATACATATTGTCGGCTAATTCTGGTCCAGAGATTGTAGGGAAACCAGGATAGTTTTCTACATCTGAAGTATTTAATAATTCTCCTCCAGGAACGCCTTTTTCTAAGATTAACGTTTTTAAATTCGCACGAGAAGTGTAAAGTGCCGCTGTCATCCCACCAGGGCCACTTCCGATAATGATTACATCATAAATTGTTCTTTCTTCCATCAGAGATTCTCCTTTTGTATAAACTAAGAGCGCTGAGACATAGTCCAACGCTCTCCTTCCATTTCAGTTTAAAATACGAACATCAATTGGGCAACTTTATTGCTCACTAGCATTTCCTTCTAGTTTCTTGCCTAATGCGATTACGTATTCTTTTAAGCTATCTTTGATTTCTGGATGTTCCAATCCGAATTCAATACTCGTCTTCATGAATCCAAATTTATCCCCCACATCAAAGCGTTCGCCTTTAAATTGCTTAGCAAACACTCTTTGGGTTAAGTTTAATGTATCAATGGCATCTGTTAATTGAACTTCTCCGCCTGCACCAGGTTCTTGCTTTTCTAAAATCTCAAAAATTTCTGGTGTTAATAAGTAGCGACCGATAATCGCTAAATTACTTGGTGCTTCTTCAGGTTTTGGTTTTTCAACGAAACGACGAACATTGTACAATCCATCTTCTACTTCACTTTCTGGATCGATAATTCCATATTTATACGTTTCTTCATGAGGCACTTCCATCACCGCGATATTTGAAGCATGAGTTTTTTCGTATCCTTCAATCAGTTGTTTTGTTAAAGGAACCTCATCACGCATAATATCATCTCCAAGCATAATCACGAATGGCTCGCCACCCACGAATGCTTTTGCTTGAAGAACCGCATCCCCTAGTCCTTTTGGATAAGATTGACGCACAAAGTACAAGTTAATTCCTGTTGTTTCTTGAACAAGTTCTAACAGTTCTGTCTTTCCTTTTGCTTCAAGGTTTGATTCTAATTCGATATTGGAGTCGAAATGGTCCTCGATTGGACGTTTACTCTTACCAGTGACGATTAAGATATCTTCAATTCCTGATGCGAGAGCTTCCTCAACGATATATTGAATCGTTGGTTTATCTACGATTGGTAACATTTCTTTGGCCATCGCTTTTGTTGCTGGTAGGAAACGAGTTCCTAACCCTGCTGCTGGAATAACGGCTTTTCTAACTTTTGTCATAGGTCTGTTCCTCCGATTTGGTTTATTGGTGTTCTTTAATCGATGCTTCTGATTTAAATTCACGACCCATTAATCGTTGAATCTCTTCGCGAACATCATGTCCTTTATATAAAACATTGTAAACAGCAGTTGTAATTGGCATTTCGATATTCTTCTCTTGTGCCAAAGCGTAGACGGCTTTACACGTTTCTACCCCTTCTACAACCATTCCCATATTTTCCAAAATCGTTGGAAGCGGAATGCCTTTTCCGATTTGGTCCCCACATCTCCAGTTACGAGAATGAATACTCGTACAAGTTACGATTAAATCGCCCACACCACTAAGTCCAATGAAGGTTAGCGGGTCTGCTCCAAACGCAACTCCTAATCGACTGATTTCTGTTAATCCTCTTGTCATTAACGCTGCTTTTGCATTATCTCCATATCCTAATCCATGAAGAGCCCCTGCTCCAACTGCGATAACATTTTTAAGTGCAGCTCCCATTTCAACCCCTACACAGTCCGTATTTGTATAGACACGGAAGAAAGAATTACTGAAGAGTTCTTGCACAACCTTAGCAGACTCTATATTCTCGCACGCTGCCGTAATGGTTGTGATATCGCGACGAGAAACTTCCTCTGCATGACTTGGCCCAGATAGTACCACGATATCCTCATAGCTGTCACGATCCAACTCTTCTGCTAGAATCTCTGAAATACGTTTAAACGTTTCTTGTTCTAACCCTTTACTTGCATGAATAATCATCGGTTTATTTTCTAGCAACCCATTTAATTGTTTGGCTACTAAACGAATGACTTTCGTTGGAAGTACGAATAATACCGCATCCACATCTTTTACTGCTTCAGCTAAGTCTAAATACCCTCGAATAGATGGATCTAGAAAAACTCCTGGTAGGAAATGCTCATTCGTATGGCGCTCATTAATCTCTTTAATTTGCGCTTCGTTATTTCCCCATAAGCGAGCCTCATGATGGTTTTCACTAAGCACCATTGCAAGTGCTGTCCCCCATGAACCTGCTCCTAAAATAGCTACTTTTTTCATCGTATTTCTCCTTTACGCTTTTCCAAACAATGCTGGAGATTGCGGGTTGTCTACTGATACATAATCTGGTACAGCAGGAACCCTGCGTCTTCTCACTACAACAATAGCGACGCCTAATAAGAATAACACAATAGAAACTAATTGCGAAATTCGAATGACACCAAACAACCAGAGACTATCTGTACGCATTCCTTCGATAAAGAAACGTCCGAATGAATACCACATTAAGTATCCCGCCATGATTTCCCCCACTTTTACGCCTTTACGTCTGCGTAAGTAGAATAAAATCAATACGCCGACGAATGACCAAAGGGATTCATATAAGAAAGTTGGATGGTAATAAGCACCATCGATATGCATTTGTTCAATAATAAAGGTTGGCAAATGCAAGCCTTCTAAAAAGGCACGTGTTACGACTTCTCCGTGTGCTTCTTGGTTTGTGAAGTTTCCCCAGCGTCCAATCGCCTGAGCGAGCAACACAACAGGTGCTAAGATATCTAAGAGTAATGCAAACGACACTTTTTCTTTTTTCGCAAACCAATAAACGGTTGCTGCTCCGGCAATGACACCACCGTAGATGGCAATTCCACCATGCCAAATTTGGATAATTTCGCCGGGATTGGCTAAGTAGTACTGCCATTCAAATAGAATATAGTACAAGCGAGCTCCGACAAAGCCTAGCGGCACTGCCCAGAATACTAAATCGATGATAAACTCTTTACGGTATCCTTTACGAGTCGCTTCTTTATCCGCCAATGTTGTTGCTAAGTAAATTGCAAAAGCAATAATAATCCCATACCAACGCACTTGTAATCCACCGATTTCAAATGCAATCGGATTAATGGTCGAAACCATTTCTAAAACATTCATGTAACTAACCTCTAAACTTCTTTATTTTCTTCAATTAATTGTGTTAAACGATTCGTGAAGCTTTCTGTTGCATCGAATCCCATTTTCTTCGCACGGAAATTCATACAGGCCACTTCTAAAATAATCGATACGTTACGACCAGTCTTCACTGGGATTCGGATTTTCGGAACCTCAACACCCATCAATTCAACATTTTCCAAATATCCACCTAAACGGTCATATCTCTTATCAGGTGTCCAGTTTTCAAGATGAACCACTAAATCGACTTGTTTTTGATCCAGAATGGCTCCTGCACCAAAGAGCGTCATTACATCCACGATACCAACACCACGGATTTCGATTAAATTACTTAGAATTTCTGGTGCTTCCCCGATTAATGTCAATTCGTCGTATTGATATAGTTCTACACGGTCATCCGCAACAAGACGGTGTCCTTTTTGTACTAATTCTAACGCCGTTTCAGATTTACCGACGCCACTTTCTCCTGTAATCAAAAGACCAATCCCGAATACATCGAGTAATACTCCGTGCACTGAAGAACGCTCTGCCAATCTTCCTTCTAAGAAGTTAGTAACACTACTGGATACTTGTGTCGTCTTTGAAGATGCTTGTAAGATTGGAATTTGCGCTTTTTCAGCAGCTTCCACTAATTCTTTTGGTGGATCAAGACGACGAGAAATGATAAAACATGGTGTCTCTGGTTTACAAAGACGTTCCATCACTTCTAATCGAATCCCTTCATCCATTGTCGCAACAAAAGAAGTTTCTGTACGACCTAATAACTGGATACGCTCCGCTGGATAGAAATTTAAAAACCCTGCTAATTCTAATCCTGGTCTTGAAATTTCACTTGTAACGATTGGGCGGTCAAGATACTCCTCGCCATGAATTGGTTTCAAGTGAATATTTTTGATTAATTCTCTAATCGTAACACTTTTCATATTATCCCTCATTTCTTTATACCCTTCTACTATACCATATTTGAGCGCTTTCTTGTATGCTTTTAGAATTTATTAAACTATCTGTTTATTCTGCCAAACTATCCAAAAAATATTTTTAAAAAGTTGAATCAATTTACTTGAATATTTTATAGAATTTTATATAATAGCCTAAGTTTCTGAATAGGAGGAAAAACATGGTATTTTATTCATACGAATTTTTAAAAAGTAAAGTGCAACAAATTGATTATATTCAATTAGGACTAGTTTTTTTTGTCATTGCCGTTTTAGCAATTGCTTTATATCGTTATTTTAAAAATAAACAAGATACAAAATTTCGCGAATTAGCATTAATTGCCGTCATCGGCATCTTAATTCTCGCTGGTTCTAAGATTTCTGACTTACAGTCTTCTAAGAATTCAGAAAATCAATTTTCTGGGGCGCTTCGCTTCGTTGAAACGATCGCTCAAGATTTAAACGTTAATAAAGAAGATGTCTATATTAATACTGAAGCCGCAAAGGATGGAGCCATCGTCAAAGTTGACGATCAATTCTATCGAGTATTAACAGGGGATAGCCCGGAACATTACCTACTCGAAAAAATGGAATTGCAAAATCCAAAAGTGACGATTAAGGAGGCTGAATAAGTTGAACCTTTCATATATCGATGTCGCAATCAAACTTGCACTTGGACTATTATCATTAATTGTTGTGATCAACTACACTGGGAAAGGAAACCTCGCCCCTACATCTGCAAGTGACCAAATACAAAACTATGTACTCGGGGGAATTCTCGGGGGTGTGATTTATAATCCATCCATTACAATCTTACAATACTGCATCATCTTATTAATTTGGTTTGCGTTAGTACTAACCCTTCGCTGGTTAAAAACAAATAATAATAAAGTGAAGAAGATGATTGACGGAGAACCTTTACAATTAATTAAACATGGAAAAATTGATGTTGAAAATGTTCGTTTAGCTGGTCTAACGGCTCAAGAAGTTGCCTTTAAGCTACGTGCACAAGGAGTTTTCTCTATTCGCGATGTAAAAAGTGCAATTTTAGAGCAAAATGGCCAATTAATCTTGACAAAATCTGGTGAAGAAAATCCAAAATATCCAGTCATTACAGATGGTGTCATTCAACAAAATGTACTCGATGTTATCAACAAAACAGAAGATTGGGTTACTGAACAACTAGCTGCCCAAGATATTCAAGATGTTTCTGAAGTATTCCTTGCAGAATACAATAACGGCGAATTAATGGTTGTGAAATACTAATTAAATCCAACAAAAAAATAAGCGACCAATTGGTCGCTTATTTTATTTACCTATTAATCAACTAGATTTTCAACAAAGCGTTGGAAAATCGTTAACAGAATGCTTACGACTAAGGTAATGAATGGATTTGAAAATGAGAATCCAGGTCCTACAAACCATGATGTTAAACTTAACATCATCGCATTTAACACAAAGCTAAAGCATCCAAATGTTACAATCGTTACTGGTAATGTTAAAAGGAATAAAATCGGTTTAACGAATAAGTTTAGTACCGCAAGAACGATACTTGCAACAAGCGCTGCAACCCAGTTTGTAACGTAAAATTGTGGTACAAACCACGCAATCACCAAGAACCCTAATGTGTTAATGGCAATCTTTTTAGAAATTGACACTAAAAAACACTCCAATCGTCATCATCTTCCTCTACGCGGCGCGCTGTTTTACGCGGGCGAGAAGGTCCAGAAGTGTAATAGTACGTATTTCTGCGTCTATTTGCTCGATAATGCTCTGAGCTTTCTTCTGGAATAATGATAGCAAGTAAGAGGTATAGGAAAATAGGGAATCCTGAGAAACTACAAAGGATATACAGCACACGTACAATTGTTGGATCTACATCGAAGTATTCTGCAATACCTCCCAACACCCCACAAACAACTCTGTTCTTTCTCGAGCGTCTTAATTTTTTCATTTTGTTTATCCTTCTTTCTTGCTACTTGTATCTGATTGTAGCTGATTTACTTGAATATTTCCAGTTGTGGTTTCTGCGACTACTCGCGGCATTGAGTTTCGAGTTTTACGAATCAATGCACTTCTTTCTGCTAAATCCTTCGTTTGTCGAATCACTTCAAAGACGGTTTCATCGAAATGAATCGAACCAAGAGATGTCTCGATATCTGCTTCAAGTCCGACTTCTTCAGCGACTGCGATTTTGATATTTCCGTTTACAGTTTCAACGTCTATTTTTTTCGTTTCTGGATGTGCGACTTCTACTTTAATATTTCCTGTGACGGCTTCTAGCTTCGTTCCAAGGAATTGACCGTCGAGGTGAATATTCCCATTCACCGTTTCGGATACGATATCTTTGAAATCGAGTTGTTCATATTTAAGATTTCCGTTCACTGTTTCTGCTTCAAGAAGAACCCCTTTGACATCCTTCAAGCGAATATCTCCATTATCCACTTCGAAGTAATAATCTTTTCCTTCTAATTCTTTCAAATGAATCGTTGTGTTTAAGCCTTTGATTGCCACATAGTCATAGACTTTTTGCGGAAGTGAAATCGTCCAGTCGCAGTATACGCGCTTGCTGACACTCTTGATGACAATCATATCTTCGTCTACGCCCACCTTCACGCGGTCACGAACAAATCCTTCTGCATCGAAAAACTCTTCGTCTTGCGCAGCCACGCGGCAATTTCCTTCAATCGTCATTGTGTTACCAGGAACAGTCTTCACACGAACAATTCCGTTGGCCACTTTGAAATCGAGAATGCTCGCATCATCAATCACTTGGTGGAAATGATACGGTACTTTTTTGCCGTTTTTGGCTTCTAAGTAAGGCATGTTCGCTTCTGTATTTTGAATGACTGATCCCACAGCTGTCACAATTGAGTCTGCAAATTTTGCAGCCCATGAAGTAATAGTTCCCGCTGTTCTACGAGTTTTATCTTCCCAGTCAGTGTCTTGCACTTTCTTCTTCGCTTTCTTAAAGCTTTCTTCCCATTCTTCTTTCTTTTCAGCTTTCATTTTTGCATCGGCTTGTTTTTTCTCTTGTAACAAACTCTTATATTGGTTATTCAATTGCTCCGCTTCTTCTTGCAGGCGAACCAGTTCCATTTCTTCATCAACGGTTAGTGAATCCAATTGCTCAGCCGTTTTGATTTCATCGATGCGGCGATCAATTTCCTTCGCGCGCTTCAATACCACTTGGATAGCGTCATCTGTTTGGTCGCTTTTTGCAGAGAATTTAGTAAAGGCACTTGCCACACCTTCCATAACAGAGTCTAATTGGCTAGAAGTAGGTTGTTCTTTCACACTTGCCTTCTCACCCATCTTTTCGAGTAAGACTACTGCTTCCTCTGCTGAAATAATTCCTTTATCTACTAATTCTAAAATTCTATCTTTTTGATTCATTTTCGTTTCCCCCTTAAATCGGTTCGTTCTTGATTACATTCTTAGTGTACCGAACTTCACAGATGAAATCATAGGACCTAAGGTGGATTTTTCGTCCAACCTTGTCTAAACCTAAAGTTGTATATCGAGTGTTTTTTCTTTCCTTCCCTTTCAAATTGAAAATGACGCTTTAAATTTTCGAAGGAAACTTTCTTCTATAGTCTCCCTTCTTGCGCCATCCCCAATTTGTTGTTACACTTTGGATACAGTAATCGTAGGAGTTGGAAGGAAATGACAAAAAAGGAAGTCCCATTGAAATCGCATGAGCGACTCGATCGACTCGAGAAAGAAAATATCAATATCATTCAAAGTCGTGAAGTCTTCTCATTTTCGCTGGATGCTGTCCTTTTAGCAGACTTTGCGAATATCGCAAAAACTAGAAAGGCTACTATTGTTGACCTATGCTCTGGAAACGGTGCGGTGGCATTTTTACTCAGTCATAAGACACAAAATCACATTACCGCTGTTGAAATCCAAGAACAGCTATGGGATATGGCGATGCGTACGAACCAACTCAACGGCTTAGAAGACCGCATCACGTTTATCAATCAGGATATCCGTCAGTTAAAAGGCATCATCCCGAAAGATTCGGTCGATTTTATTACATGTAATCCGCCTTATTTCAAGGTCAATGAAACCAATCAAACCAATTTGAAGGAAGTCTACACAATTGCCCGTCATGAAGTGCATCTGCCTCTCGTTGACTTATTTTCGACGATTTCTGGCCTCTTGAAGATGAAAGGGAAAGCCTATCTGGTGCATAGACCCGACCGCCTCACAGATATATTAACCGAGGCAAGACATCACCGCCTCGAAGCGAAACGCGTGCAATTTGTCTATCCAAAAGAAGGCAAAGAAAGTAACATCGTTCTTATTGAATTAATGAAGGACGGACTTCCTGGAGGGCTTAAGGTATTACCACCGATTACGGTTTTCGATGAGCATCAAGAATATACCAAAAAAATTAGAAGTATCCTCTGGGGGGATGAGGCATGAGTCAATTCTTTATGTACGTCCTTCTGTGTAAGGATCAGACCTTTTACACCGGTTATACGGTCGATTTGGAAAAACGAATCGCGACGCATAATGCTGGAAAAGGGGCTAAATATACAAGAGTGAGAACACCTGTGACTCTGCTCTACGCGAAAGAATTTGCCACAAAGCAAGAAGCCATGAAGGCGGAAGCAGCGTTCAAGAAATTTTCTCGCCCCAAAAAGGAAACATTTCTACAGACGATTGGCACCACAGTCACGCATCCTGTCATTATTTATTTAGAAGGAGAACCCACTCATGAGACAACAGAGTTATCGAACTGAAGGCGTAGGAAAATTATTCCTTGTCCCTACTCCGATTGGAAACTTAGAAGATATGACTTTCCGCGCGGTCAATACTCTTCGGGACGTCGATTTAATTCTTGCCGAAGATACGCGTCATACGCAAAAATTACTCAACCATTTTGAAATCGAGACTCCACAAAAGAGTTTCCATGAACATAATACACAGGAGAGAATCCCACAAGTTATCGAGTGGTTGCAAGAAGGAAAAACCATTGCGCAAGTGAGTGACGCCGGCACCCCATCGATTAGCGATCCAGGATTTGAACTCGTGCAAGCCTGCGTTGAAGTCGGCATCCCCGTGATTCCTCTTCCCGGAGCGAATGCGGGAATTACGGCTCTAATTGCAAGCGGCCTTGTTCCTCAGCCGTTCCATTTCTATGGATTCTTACCACGTAAAAAGAAAGAAAAAATCGCTGCCCTCGAGCAATTACGCACGCATAGCGAGACGGTGATTTTATATGAATCGCCATTCCGATTGAAAGATACTTTTTCGGCGATTCAAACCGTCTACGGCGAACAACAATCTGTCGTTTTATGCCGTGAGTTGACGAAGACCTACGAAGAGTTTATTCGCGGAACAGCCGCAGAACTCGTAGCTCTTGTAAGCGAAGAAGAATTAAAAGGCGAATGTTGCATCTTGATTGGATCTAAAAATCCAGACGAAGTGACCACTGCTCTTTCAGGCGCATTAGAAGAACAGACACCAGACGCTACTTTATCCATTGCAGAGCAAGTTGACTGGTTTATGGAACATCAAAGCCTTACGCAAAAAGATGCGATTAAGGCAGTCGCAAAACATCTTGGCCTTAAGAAGCAAGAAGTCTACAAGGAAATCCATGCATCTTAATGTATCTGTTGATTATTTCAAATCTTCACGGATTTCCTTTACAATCAAACACAAAACAGAACACCCAAGCATTGCTGCTTGGGTGTTTGTTTATACTCCGATAAATTTAAATACATTGAAGGCCGTCATCAATACTAGAATTGACATCAAGGCTAGATAGAGTTTTTCAACGGCTTCGTGCGTGAGTTTCGATTGGATTTTCGTTCCAATCCAACCACCGAGTACCGCAAAAATCGCAATTGCTAAGATCACGAGACTGACATTGTTGTATTTTTCAAAGTCACGAATGACGGTCCCCATCTTAATAATCTGTGCAAAGAAAATCATCAAAATCGAATAGGCTGCTGCGTCTTTGGCTTTCATTGAGAAGAAGTAAACCAAAAGTGCGATATTCAGCGGCCCTCCGCCAATCCCTAGATAGACTGAAATGATACCGACTGTTAGCCCAATCGTCACAATCGCCACAAGATTCGTTACTTCTAGCGTTCGAATCCGTTCCTTATTGAGCGTGAACAGAATAATGCCACCAAGTAATAGAAATAGAATCACAGATTGTGTTGCACTTACTGCCTGACTCCCCCAGCTATCTACGGCATGAAGGAAAATCACATCTCCGATTTTTCCACCGATAATCGACCCGAATGCCAAACCTAAAGCGATTTGTTTTTTGACATGAAATCCTTGCTTACTTCTTTTATAAATCGAAACAAGACACATCGTAAACACGGCCACCGTCGAATACACACTAATCATACTCGTGGTATCAATCCCCACGAAATCAAAGGCCGGCTTGATAATAATGCCGCCACCTAAACCAGTGATGGCTCCAATCATCGTCGCACAAAGCACGATAATACTATAAATAATAATGTGCATTAGCGACCTCCTAGATTCCGGACACATCTAAATCCTAAATGGCTCGAGGTTGAATCCCACAATGCGCCATTACGAGCGGCAACACGATACCTGTTGCAGTAAGAGCAATGGCATAAGAAGGAGCCTCCACGAATCGCATATTCGTATTCAAAATTAATGGGGCAAGAGGCGTCTTCTTCGATTTCTTCAAACGGAATTCCACGATGATTACAGCACCATTCCCAGACATTTCCAATCATCTGATAGAGTCCGTATCCGTTTGGTTCAAAGCTCTTCACGGGTGCCGTTCCTAAAAAGCCGTCCGCTTTCGTATTCATATTTGGAAAATCTCCTTGCCAAGTATTGGCATGAAACTCTCCGTCTTCTTCGAGGTCGTTCCCCCAAGGAAACTGCGTGGTTGTACCGCCGCGAGCTGCGTATTCCCATTGCGTTTCTGTCGGCAATTTCACCTTTGCCCAATCACAATAGGCTAGTGCATCTTGCAAGGATACGTGTACCACAGGATGGTCCATCACATCGTCAATGGAAGACTGGGGCCCTGTTGGATGACTCCAACAAGCTCCGGGAACTAGAAGCCACCAAGGTGAGCCGGATACATGTGCATACTCTCCTCTTTTTTCTGGCTCAACCAATAGATGAAATACATAAGAATCTCCTATCGTTTCTGCCGTTGTGGTATAGCCTGTCGCATCGATAAAGGCTTTAAACTCACGATTTGTCACGGTCGTATCCGCGATTTCAAACGCGAGCACCTTTTTCATAACGGGTGGTGCCTCATGGTCTTCGATAAAGCCTTGGCCATGAGCATCTCCCATTTGAAAGATGCCAGATTTTAAAGGCACAAAATTCATACTATCGACCTCTCTTTAGAGTGGAAACGATGCGTTCTAACGGAACTTGGCAAAGCTGTCCGTCTTGGACAAACCCTTCTTCTCTGTCTTGTAAAATACGTGCGAGTTTTGCTTTAAACTCGTTCACAAGAGAAGTGTACTTTGTTTCCGCAATTAAATTGCATTTCTCCTCTGGATCTTCTGTCATATGGAAGAGTTGATACTCGTCTTTGACAGGGAACCAAATAAATTTCCATTCATCTGTTAAAATATATTGGCTAGAATCCACACCTAGACTATGTTCTCCGTGGAATTCGTTTCGCCAACCTGCAAACTCGCCAAATAATAATTGGCGAACGCTCTTACCGTCTGTTTCAACTTTTTCACCTGTCGCTAGTTCTACAAGTGAAGGGAAAACGTCTTGAATCTTCACAAGTTGTGTAACGCTCTTCTTCGTTCCCGCAATCAAGTTGCCTGGGTCGAAGATAAACGCTGGAATCTTAATACTCCCTTGGTAAGGATACCCCTTGCGGAATAAATAATGCTCACCGAGTTGATCCCCGTGGTCACTCACAAACCAAAAGATAGTATTTTCGAGTAAATCAAATTCTTCAACGGCTGTTAAGAAGCGACTTAATTGATTATCGATATGCGTGATTAAACCATAGTACGCAGCCAACATTCTCTTTTGCGCATCCGCTGGAATTTTCCCACGTTTAGCATAGAGACTTGGAATCTTCTCTTCGAGTTCTTCCCAGTTCCCGATATGTAAGTCCGACACGTCCCCTAATTTATCCATGTATAAGTCATAAAAATACTTCGGTGGATTGAGCGGTGCATGTGGTTTTTCAAACGACATCTTCAAGAAGAACGGAACGCTTGGGTCACGTCTCTTCAAGAAACGAATACTTTCGCTCACAATCCAGTTCGTTGGATGGTATTTTTCAGGAAGTTCAAACGGACGGACATCCCATGAATTACAGTTCGCCCCATCATCAATAATGTCTGCATCGCTGCCGAGTTCTTGCTTAATCCATGCCAAGTAATCGCTCGAATGTTCAAAGCTTTCTCCATACGCTTTATTGTATTTACGGTCGACATGTAAGTAGCCGTCGTGCAAGAGAACATGGTCAAATCCCATGCGCTTACGGCTTGGATACACGTGCATTTTCCCGATACATTCCGTTTGATACCCTAAATCCTTGAAGGTTTGAGGAAGTGTATTCGTGTAGTTCCAAGGCACTTCATCTTCGTATCCCACTCTTCCTGACTTCTCTTGGTCCATCCCCGTTAAAAGAGCGGCTCTTGCTGGTACACAACTTGGCACTGGTGAGTAGGCATTTTCAAAGTTATATCCCATACTGGCCATCATATCTAGCGTTGGTGTTACCACTATGTCATCACTGCGGTTAAACGACAAAGCGTCCGCACGCATTTGGTCTACTACGATGAGGATGACATTTGGTTTTGATTGTTTTTGATTCATACTGTTTCCCCCAAAAAAGATAAAACGATTTCATCTTTTATTATAACAAAAGAGCCCGTCCATGGACAGGCTCTTTTTAGTACTTTATTGGCTTTTTATATGATAATCTTGCTGTTTTCACGCATTAATCTTCGCTATACAAGATTTCTGTACAAAACATACAGCTTTCATCGTTTTCTCTACGTTTTCCATAGTATAAATTACAAATATGGAACCCTTGGTCGTAGATATTTTCTAAGTTGATGATGGATTGGCTTCTTTTTTTCTTTTTAGCCACTTTCTTCGTGTGCGTGTTTGGCTCTAACTCGTCTAAACGATCTTTCAAGTGACGATTTTCCATCGTTAAATTATGATTCTCTTCGATGACTTTTTGCAACTCTTCAGAAATCTGTTCGAGCTCATGAAGTTGCAACAAAGTTTGTTTTGTTAAACGTTCGATTCGATCATATAATTGTCTGTTTGGCATTCACGCACCTCCTATCTTATTTTGGGATTTTTAATACCCATTGCTCTAATACTGCTTGAACCCCAACGTTGGCGCCTACTTTGGCAATGGCGTTGGTCATTTTTTCATGTTCTTTAATCCACTGACTCACGGTGAGATGACTTGCAAAACTCTTCATCGTAGCGAGTTTATCGCTTTGAATGATGGCTCCCTCGACACCTCGTGCAACCAGCAAGGCATCACGGATATAAATTTGTAATAGCGTTAAAAATAGCTCACTATCAGCTTTTGTCGCCAAGAGTGGCATCACTTGCGACTGTATCGTTACAAAGGCCATCGCACGATTCGTAAATACACGGACAAACCAATTCCAGCTTTCTTGACGAAGCTGTCCAAAACTTTCACTCTCAAGCATCTCTATCGCTTGGTCACTATTATTCGTCAGTCGAGATAATAATTGCGCCGTTGCATTCGGAACCCCTCGTTCTTTCAGCGTAGAAACAATATTTTCTCCTGCATCTGATTGGAAACGAATAATCTGACAGCGCGATTGAATTGTAATCAAAACCTTAGCGAGTTGCTCTGTTAGAAGAATGAAATGAATATTTCCCGTTGGTTCTTCTAAAAACTTCAACAAGCTATTTGCAGCGCCTTGAGTCAATGTATCGACTGCATGAATCACACAAACAATCGCACTCGACTCCATTGCTGTTTTCGTTAACTGCGATTTCAGCGTACGAATCTGGTCCACCTTTACCGTTGTTCCTTCAGGTTCTACCACGATAAAATCTGGGAAGTTCCCATGGTCAATCCTTGTGCAGTGTTCACACACGCCACAAGCAGGCTCGCCTTTTGTTCGCTTCGTACAGTTAAGCACCTTTGCGATTTCTTTGGCCATCTCCGCTTTTCCAATTCCCTTTGCCCCTTCGAACAAATACGCATGGCTCAGCTGACCATTATCGATGGCACGAATAAATGCTTCTTGCATCTTTTCCATCTTAGAAACGGAAGAATGAGTCTACAGGTAATACGAATACTGTAGCTCCACCCACACGAATTGGAATTGGAGTTGTTAGCGCGCTATCAAGCATGCTGTCGATATGCACTGGTGGTACCGTCATTTGTTCGCGTGATTGGCAATTGACTTTAATGATTTCTAATGCTTCTTCTACACGTTCTTCTTCAATCCCGATAATGAAAGTAGTGTTTCCTGCGCGTAAGAATCCACCTGTTGTTGATAAACGAGTTGCGCGAATATTTGCTTGTGCAAACTCATCTCCTAATAAATGTGCATCTTTATCTTGTACAATCGCAATTAATAATTTCATGATTTTATTCTCCTATTTTGTAAAATATTTTGGGTAACGTTCCACTAAAATGCGGAAGCACTCTTCCACTACTTCTTCAATGGATTTTGTCGCATCAATCGATACAATTCTTTCTGGATATTTTTTCACTAATTCTAAATATCCATTGCGAACCATCGTATGGAAGCTCAATCCTTCTTGGTCTAAGCGGTCAAACTGACGGTTTCCTCTTGCTTTTTGAATACGTTCCAAGCCGACTTCAGCCGGCACATCTAAGTAAAGCGTCGTACTTGGTGATAACCCGTCCGTTGCAAAACGATTTAACTGTGCCACTTCTTCTACACCAATCCCACGAGCAACCCCTTGATATACCAACGAGCTATCGACAAAACGATCACAAAAAACAATATTTCCTTTTTCTAAGTTTGGTAAGATACGATCTTTTAAATGCTGGCGACGACCCGCAGCATATAAAATCGCTTCTGTTCTCTCATCCATTTCGGTGTTGTTCACATCCAGAATAACCTTTCGAATATCTTCAGCGATGCGGCTGCCACCAGGTTCTCTTGTTGAAATAATATCCACAAGTGCGTGTTTTTGTAACAAAGGAATCAGTTGGTTGATGACCGTTGTTTTCCCAGCGCCATCAGGACCTTCCATCGTGATAAACAATCCTTTCATATTATCCCCCATTCCTTTCAATTTCTTTTCTATTATACGATATTTTCATCTTTTAATAAACCAAATTCCTATAAGAAATTTCACCAATTTCTCCTCCCTCTTTTCTTTGCATAACACAATATTTAAAAATAGCACTGTGATTACGAAAAGACTTGTCGGGGTCTTATAGTAGCAGTAATGGGAATTAGGATCAAAGGTGAATTAATAGGAGTTAGGGATTTATCCCTTACTCCTATTTTGAACTTTAAAGGTGAGAGACTACAGGCTCGAACCGGTCCCTCATTACAGCTACTATTAAAGAATCCGCAAGTCTTCGCAGTAATCACAAACCGCAGGTTTTGTCATCTTTTATTTAATGTTATTTTTAATATTGTGTATATGAAAACAGGAACAGGGGCTTGTTTGTAAACAAGCCCCTGTTCCTAGTTAAGTTTTATTAACGCTTCATCGATTTAGAGTACGGACGATTGTAATCCCATAGCAAGAGAAGTAATCCAGCTAAGCCAACAAGCATTGTTGCAACGCCTTCTTTGCCAATCATCTGATGCCCCAAAATAACTACATATAAGAATACCAACATCAATACGACGCGGATCCAAATTTTCACTTTAGGATTCATGATATCTTCTCCCATCTAATTTCGCTTGGCTCAAGTTCCACAGTTCTTGATACACCTGCTCCATCATAAACGAGTGTTGATTGCAATTCGTTCGTATTATTCACGATTGCATACACTCCTTTTTCAGGATAAGCATGTACTTCCACTAATGGATTGCTTGCATACCATTTTGTTAATTCACTTTCTTTATTCGCTGCGTAGAATAACGCACGCATTAATAATCTTGTGTTTTCTGGTGTGTATGGAAGTCCTGCAATGTAAACCCCACGACCTTTTCCATAAGGGTTAGCCGCAAGATGGATTTCCCCGAATTCTTTTCCTTCGGCATTGGCTGGAAGAACGATTCCTTCTTCGACGCCACCTGCGCTTACTTTCGGATTGCTAAATTCAAGTACTTCTGTTGCACTCGTTAAGCCATACACGTTTTTAATATTTTCCCCAAAGTCAATCTTATGAACATCTTCAATATCTTCGATGATGAAGTGCTCTTTCAATTCTTTTGTAAAGTACTTATCTGTTGAAAGGCTATATCCCATTTCTCTTTCAACACCCAAAATATCTCCAAGTTGGAAGAATCTTCCTTGATGATGAACGGCTGTTGGTTCCCCAACTCCGACAAATCCACCGCCGTTATACACGAATTCACGAATACGTGTAATGAGAGTTTCATTCTTCCAAACCTCTCCACCGCTAAATGAAGTACCGGCATCTCCCGCATTGATGATGACATCCACACCTTCTGGAACTCCATCGTTAATGATATCGTCAAAGCTGATAAAGCTTACGTCCACACTCGCACCACTTAAGGCTTCCATAATTCCAAGGTAAGAATAAATTTGTTTGTATGGAAGTTCATGGGCAACCATGTGTGCTTGCCAAGTTCTTAAACGTCCCCATGCATTTAAGATTGCTACTTTCAAACCAGTATATGGTTTTGTATGTTTAACGATATCGTAGATTTCTCTAAATTCATCTGTTACATGTTCAATGTAGTCGACAAATTTAGGGAATTTATATGCAAGACTTAAATAACCGCCGTATCCGATACGGTCTACAGGGTTACGCATGATGGCACGTCTTGCTGATAACCAGTTTTTATTGGCTTCAATCGTAGGATCATTTCCTTCACGGAATACATCTGGGAAGAAGTAAGGTAAGAATCTTCCTTCTGTATATTTTACGTGTGGAATATCTGAAATCATACGAAGTGTTGCTCCGCCGCCGACAGAACCCACGACTGCATCTAATCCAATTTGTTCGAAGTATGGTCCGTATGGTTCTGTACCAATCCAGTTATCTCCTAAGAACATCATGGCTTCTTTACCAGCATCATGTACTTCATCGACTAATTTTTTAGCTTCTCTTGCAACGAATGCTTGAATGAAGTCGATATAGTCTAAGTACGCTTTACTTGGTGTACGGAATGTTGAGTTATAATACCCTTCATCCACAATATCTTCTGCTCTTAAGCGATAGCCTTTTTCCTTAGCAAAAGCTTCAAGTGCTGCCACTGAAACGCTGGCACCATATCCGAACCAGTCCACAAATTTTTCTTTTCCTAAGTTGTTGAAAATTAATGTGAAATGATAGAAGAACGTTGTAAAACGAACCACATCAGTATCCGGATTGTCTTTTAACCATTGTTTTAAATAAGAGTGCATGAATTGATTTGAATGAGGTCCACGTACATCAAATGGAATATCGTGAGGAACATCGCCCCAGTTATTCGTAATATGATTGTACATTTGAGTTGGATCCCAAATCGCATACACTAGAAACGACACCGTATACTCATGGAAAGGACGAGTGCCTTCAATGGTAATTGTGTTGTTTTCTTCATGGACAGTCCATCTCTCCACCGGAACCACTTCTCCAGTAGTACGGTCGATGACTTCCCAATATCTCTTTGGATCATGTACATAGTCTGGTTGCACTTGGTCTTCGAAGTAGCCTTCCATAAATGGAATCGTTAGCGTATCTTCTGTTGCTAACCAGAATTTTGACATGACGAAGATTTGTTGGCACTCTTCCATATAATCTTTGATGAAATCATTATGGTTACGTGCTACAAAGTATGTTGTATAGATTTTTGCATCTAATTGTTTGGTTGCTTCATCGAGTTTCGTTCCATCGCTATCACGAATTGCATCTGCACCCCAACGGTCGAGCAATTCTTTAGTCTGTTCAAGAAAATTCGATTCACTTGGTAGGGTTAAACGCCCTTTTGTTTTACCCATTTTCTTTCCTCCTGCGATGACGATTACTCTTTAGAGCCGCCTAGTGTCATCCCTTGTGTTAGTTTATTTTGAACAAGAATGTATAGAATTAATGTTGGTAACATTACTAATACCATCCCTGCGTATAATTGTCCGTATTCAGCTGCCCCACGTTGCGCTTGAATTAAGTTTTTCAACCCTACTGGTAAAGTTTGGTTTTTACCTGGCATTAATGTAAGAGCGATAATGTATTCATTCCAGAATGAGAGGAAGTTGAATAAGATTACTGTGATAATACTTGGTCTTGCCATTGGTGTCATTACGCGGATCATTGTTGTGAAATATCCTGCACCGTCGATCGATGCTGCTTCTTCGAACGTTGTTGGTAATGTCTTGAAGAAGTTTGATAATAGATAAATCGTAAATGGTAATGATGTCGCTGCATACACAACTGCTAAGACAAAAATGTTGTTCAAGAAGAATCCGTTAATGCCGAATCCTTTTAGTCCTTTATCCCAGTCGAGTAACATTAAGAAGATTGGTACAACGATATAGTTTACGTTGATGAATAATCCACCTTTTAGTAAAGAGTTAATGAAACGACTTCCTGGGAATTTATAACGTGCTAGTACATAAGAAGAAGGAATGGCTACAACGACTAGAATTGTTAAAGCAAGTGCTGTAACAATCACTGAGTTCAACATGTAGTCACCCATTTTTGCTTTATTCCATGCATCCACAAAGTTTTGGATGTAGAATCCTTCTGGCATTGTCCATGGAGATCCGTAGAACTCTCTATTCTCTTTAACAGAAGCTAAGAAGACCCAGCCCACTGGTACAATAATACTAATCGCTAATGTAATCAGCGCTACGTATATAAAAGCTTTATACAGCTTTTCGAATGAACGAGTATTTCCTTTCATGATCTCCCCTCCTAGTATTCAAGAATATCGCGTTTCGTAATATGACTTACGATACCTGATAATCCGAATGAGAATATAAAGATAACTACCCCGATTGCCATACCGTATCCGTATGAAGAGTTTGTATAAGCTTGTTTGAACATGTAGCTTAAGAACACTTCAGTTGATCCGTCTGGTCCACCGTCTGTCAAGATTTGTACAAGTAAGAAACTTAAGTTAATGGTACTAATGATAAAGAATGTTAATGTTGTACGAATACTATTCCAAATCAATGGTAATGTAACGTTAAAGAATTTACCGATTTTTCCAGCTCCATCAAGGTCAGCTGCTTCATACAAGCTTGCTGGAATGTTGGCCATCCCTGCCATATACATAACCATGTAGTACCCAATCGCTTGCCAAATTAACGCGAATGCGAGTGAGTAAATAACAATACTTTGATCACCTAACCATAATTTATTCCACGCTTCTGGTAATACAGCATTTAAAAGTCCAGCTTTTGGATCATAAATTGCTGAGAAAATACCTGCAATAACTACGATTGATAAAATATTAGGGATGTAGAAAATGATTCTGAAGAAGTTGTTTCCGCGAATCTTTTCTGTTGAAAGGATTGCCGCGAAGAGAACCGCCAATACTACTGTAAAGAGTGTTACCACTACAATTAGTAAGATTGTGTTCTGAATAGTTCTAAAGAAGTTTTCGTCTGCCCATAAGATTTTAAAGTTATCCAATCCAACAAATTGTTGGTTGTTTGAGAATCCGCCCCATTTGAACATGGACATGCGGAATACTTCAATTGTTGGATAAATTAGAAACGTAAAGAATAAAATTAGTGCAGGTAATAGACACACGAGAATAAATAAATTTTTCTCTCTTTTTCTACGATTTTTCATCGTTCTGCCCTCTTTCGACCTTTTTTAGATAAAATGAGAGTGGGCGGAAGGAATTTTCATCCTCGAAAATTGCTTCGCATCCCACTCCTATTTAATTCATTCTATTTGAATTATTCAACTGCTGCTTTTAGTTTTTGGCTAACTTCTTCTACAGATTTTTGCCATTCAGCAACTGTTTTTTGACCTGATGCTACAGAGTCGATTTGACCATATAATGTGTCTTTCATGCTTACACCTTCAACAGGTTTAGTAGCTACGAAGTTACCATTGATTACGCCATCAACTTCATCTACAACTTTGTATAATGATTTCAATTCATCAGGTAATTTAGCTGTTACACCTTTAATTGGTTGAGCTGCGTTGTATTTAGCAAAGATTTCTGCTGCTTTGTCAGAGTATAAGAATGATAAGAATTCTTTAGCTGCTTCTTGGTTCTTAGATTCTTTTGGAACCCAGATGTGTTCGAAGAATGAGTAAACATAACGTTTGCCACCTTTTTCGATTGCAGGTGCAGCTGTCATAGACCATTTGAAGCCTTCTGCACGAGGTGCTTTAGCCATTTCCCCAACTACCCAAGTACCGTTTGGCATGAATAAAGCTTTGTTGTCTAAGATTAATTGTTGGTTCTTAGTGAAGCTTTGTGGGTTTGCGTTTGCTACTGTTGAAGGTTCAACGTTTTGTAAGAATGTTCCTAATGCTTCAAAAGCTTTAGTTGCGCCTTCAGAAGTGAATGCTCCTGTGTCATATTTCATTGCTTTGTTGAATAAATCAACGCCACCAGCGTTTGCTAATAATGCTGGGAAGAAGCTATCTAAGTATCCAGATACTGGATAAGTGAATAATGAAATGCCATCTTTCTTAGCTTTTTCAGCTAATTCTTTCATACCAGGCATATCTTTTGGAACTTCCCAACCTTTAGATTTGAATAATGCTTCATTGTAGAATAATCCTGTTGGAGCGTAGAACATTGGTGCTAAGTAGTGTTTTCCGTCTCCGTAAGGGTCAGTTACTGTTGTTCCTAATACATTGTTTAATAATTTTTCAGAAACTTTTTTGTCTTCGCCGTAAACTTTCATATCGAATAATCCAGTTAAGTCAGCTAAAGCTTTTTCTTTAATTAATGTTTCTGGTAAAGCTTTTTTACGTCCTAAAGCTAACATTACGATATCTGGGTAATCGCCAGCTTTCATTTGAGGCGAAATTTTATCTTCAATTTCCTTATCTTGAGTCAATTCCACTTTAACGTTTGGATTAGCCTCTTCATAAGCTTTGATGATTGCTGGCCACATTTCTGCGCCGTAACCACTTTCTAGAGCTGCTAATTTAAGAGTAACTTTTTCTTTAGAAGCTCCTTGTGTTGTTGAGTCTGTTTTACTAGTGCTGTTGCTATTATTTCCGCAAGCTGCTAATGATACAGCTGCTAATAATGCTGCGCTTGATAGTAATACTTTCTTTTTCATGTTGTCTCCCCCTAGTTTTCTATTACTTTTTAAGACACTTTTAGTTTACAACGAAAAAACCGCTTTCACAATAACTATTTTGCTTTTGACTTGTACTATTTTGCTCTCTTTGGAAACGGTAACAAATTTCATTTTTCAATAAAGCGCTAAAAAACCTATCTACTAAAGGATTTGTCGTGTAGATAGGTTTCATTTTGTCTATTTTATTTAATTGGTAAAAATTTCTTCAAAATCACCATTGTTTGGTCCATGATAATTCCGCTAATTAATAATGACACTACAGGTCCAATCGTTGGCCATTGCCCTAAAATTGCCGCTGTGATGACACAACTTGCATCGATGAAGAACTTATTTTTAGGAATTGATGTTTTGAATTTTTCATGTAAGGCAAGTGTTGCAGCAATATAAGGTCCCACTCCAAGTTCTGCTAAAGCATACACTGCACATCCCATGGCGATTAAAGCAATCCCTACAACCATGGCCACTACTTTTACGGCTATATCCATTTCAGCGAGAGCGCTAAAGTCGAACAGGTTGATAAAGAAACTTTGCAAGAACATCCCTACAACTGTCCCAAATCCAATATAGCGCCAGTTGATGCTCAGCGTAATCGCAAGAAATACAAGTGAAACGATAATATTACTTGTTCCCATATCTACACCAAATGTGCGATTTAATCCTTCCCATACAAGAACGACAACGTCCGCTCCTAGTGTACTAGAGCCCGCCATCTTCGCGCCGAGTCCGATTAAGAAACAGGCGATGACCAGTAACAATAATCGAAGTTTTAAATAATCTGTTTTCAATCTCATTCTCCTTATTTGGCCCAGTTCTCTGGACTCCACATCCGTCCATCCAGCTCACCATGTGCTTGTTCAATTCGTTTTGCTTGTTCTAATAGAAGAGTTTTTGCAGCTACAAGCAATGCACGTTCTTTATAGTCTTTTGCTTCGCTAATCCATGCATCGAGCAACTGAATTTTCTCAATAATCTCCATACTGACTCTCCTCCCAATTACTTAGATGCATCTCGAGTTCCAGTCTTTCGTCCTGGTTTTCTTTGATCCATTCGGCAATCTCTGCCCAGTGTGCACCAGGCATCGCTTCTGCACGCTGGATAAACCACTCTTCGGTATCTTTTAGTGTGCCGTGATGTTCTTTTGTCACGTATTGTAAATAATCCACGAGTAAGGCTTGTTTTGCCTCTTCCGTCTTATAATCAAACTGATGTACCTCAAAAATTGGTAAATAGGTCCACCCCATCGCATTGGCTAGCGCTTGGAACGGGCGCAAGAGTTCCGAAATCGTAAATTGTTCTTCCCCACCTGCACGAAAGGCTTCTTCTTTCACGCCAAGTGTCACAACGACTCCGAGTTCCTTAATCTGTTTGGCAAAAGGCGCACTCTTACTCATCACTGTATCGATCCATTCCTTCATAACAGAAGGTGCTTGATACCAATACATCGGGAATTGAAGAATCAGGCGTTTGGCACTAGAATCTGCCAAAGCTTTTTCTTCATCCGATTTTGTGAAATGCGGTTTCGCTTCACTCCATACTTCATCTAAATGACGAACCGTTACTGCCTCTTCCCCTTTTAAGGTTGCGAGGAAAAACTGTTGGCTCGATGAAGTTTGAATCGTTGGATGGCTAATCACCACCATTGTTTTCATATTACGCGTTTCCTTTCTGTGAAAGTACTTCTAGAAGAGCATTCGTGTTATCGACAAAATACTGAATGGCAAACGGTAATGCCGCATCATCCACTAAGAATGCTGGGTGATGCCATTCATGCGGGCAACCTGTTCCAATAAAGACGAAACATCCTGGAACGTGTTCCATATAATTGGCGAAATCTTCTGCTCCTAAAGTTACTTCAGGTGTCACCACTGTCGCAAATTTCTCTGTCACACTTTTAACCACTTTTGTGACTGCAGCATCATTATGCACGACTGGTGGCGTTAAAATCCATTCGATACTTCCTTTTTGTCCGTATACATCTGCGGTTTGGACAATCATCTTCTCGAATTGCTCGGTCATTTTACGTTCCACTTCTTTATTAAAGGTACGAATCGTTCCTTCAAAAAATACTTTCTCTGGAATCACATTCCATGTATTCCCTGCTTCGATATGCGATACGCTTAATACCACTGGTTCGAGCGGAGAAGTATGACGAGCAACGATGGCTTGGGCATTGGCAATCACTTGGCATGCCGTCACGATTGGATCGTTCCCGTTGTGCGGTGCTGCCGCATGTGTTCCTACCCCTGTAATTTCGGCTTTAAACTGGCCGACTGCTGCCATCAGTGGTCCTTCCTTCACACCAATCGTTCCAACTGGAAGTTCTGGTTTGTTATGGAATCCAATAATCGCGTCCACTCCATCGAGCACACCTTCAGAAATCAATGCGCGTGCTCCACGGTTACTCTCTTCTGCCGGTTGGAAAATAAAACGAACTTTTCCTTTTAAGCTCGCTTCTTGCTCTTTCAATACTTGAACGGCTCCCAGCAAGCTTGCGGTATGAAAATCATGTCCACATGCATGCATCGCTCCTTCATTTTTAGAAGCGTAGTCCAATCCTGTTTGTTCGATAATCGGTAAAGCATCGATGTCGGCACGTAAGGCTAATGTTGGCCCTTCACCGTTTCCAATTTCTGCGACGACCCCTGTTTTCGATTGTATATTCCAGCAAGTAAGTCCCATTTTTTCTAAGGTTTCGCGAATATAGCACGTTGTTTCAACTTCTTCTCCGGATACTTCTGGATACATATGTAAATGACGGCGGTGCGTTGTTGCACGTTCAATAACTTCTTTGGTAATCATACGTTCTCTCCTCAATCAGTTTCCTACACATTGTAACAAACTAAGAGGCGTAATGCACCATGAATTCCCTTGAAAAAACACTAAAAAAATAAAGTTGTTTGCGACGAAAGAAAAGACACTATTTCTAAGGAAACAGTGTCTTGTATTTTTTTTACATTAACCTTTTTGAAGTGCGACCATTTCGGCATATTGACCTTGCAGTTGAAGTAATTCATCATGCGTTCCACGTTCCACAATTTCCCCTTTATCCAACACAAAAATTTGGTCAGCATGAGAAATTGTAGAAAGTCGGTGAGCAATCATAAAGGTTGTACGCCCTTCTTTGACGACATTAATTGCATTCTGAATAATTTCTTCCGTCTCGGTATCGATATGCGAAGTCGCTTCATCTAAAATTAAGATTTTCGGGTCAAAGACGATCGCACGAGCAAATGAAATCAATTGACGTTCTCCGGAAGAAAAATCCATTCCTTTTTCCTTCACTTCATAGTCCAGTCCCTTGTCACTCTTCGTGAGTAGATGGCCTCCGCCTACTTTAATGAGCGCCTCTTTAATCGTCTCAGGCTGAATCGATTCATTATTGAGTCCAACATTAGAAGCAATCGTTCCTGTAAAGAGGTACGGATCTTGAAGAACGATTCCCATCTCGCTTCGAACACTACGTCTGTTAAAGTCACGCGTGTTTTTGCCATCGATGAAGATAGCACCACTCGTTGGGTCGTAGAAGCGAAACAGTAAGTTCATAATGGATGATTTCCCTGAACCAGTATGTCCGACAAAGGCAACCGTCTGCCCTGGTTCTACCGTGAAATTCAAGTGTTTCAACACAGGAACTCCCGCTGTGTACTCAAAACTGACATCTTTAAATTCAATCCGTCCTTCATCAAACGTGAAGAGCTCTTCCCCCGATTCCTCGCTCGGTGTATCCATTAATTCAAACACGCGGTCACCGGCAGCCATTGATTGTTGGAAACCTGATACGACATTCATAAAGGTTTGAATCGGTTCATATATACGGTTAATGTAGTCAATAAACGCATATAAAAGACCTGCTGAAATCCCGAGTGTTCCACCGATAAACTGCATACTGAAATAATAGATAACTCCAAAATGAGTAATGTTTCGAAGCATGCCGACAAGACTCCACGAGAAGTACGACTCAAGAATTAATTCCTTACGACCAACTTCTACCCAAGAAGTTGCCGTGGCATCATATTCTGCAACAATTTTTTCTTCTTGCTGGAAGGCTTGAACGATGCCTGCTCCTTGAATGCTTTCGTTTAATTGTCCACTCAACTGACTGTAGAGTTCACGATTTTCGGAATAGTATTTTTTCTGCTTCGTAGCAACAGTTCTCTGCCATAAAATCATTACAGGAACTAGGAATAATAACACTAGTCCTAGCGTAGCGTTTAATAAGAAAATGGTTATATAAACACCTACCAACATCACAATCGTACTGAACAGGGTCGAAATCCCACTCACGTAGAAGTTTGCACGCACTGATTCCGTATCACTTGTAATTCTAGAAACCACTTTTCCAGCCGGTAAATGGTCGAAATACGATACCGGCAAGGTTTGTACATGCTCGAACACTTCGTCACGAATGCGTTTTGCAATACGGTTTGAGAGAGTTCTCATATATACACGGTTTAAGTAGGCCCCAGCAACTCCCACTAAGTTCACTGCCACGTAAATACCAACCCATAAAAGTAGGTCCCCTGCATTGAAAACATGCGCCTGTCCCATCGGAGTAATTACATTATCAATAATGTATTTCGCAACGAGCGGCCCTGTTAAGGTTGCTCCTGTTGCGAGTAACAGGCAGAAGAGTCCAATCAGAACTCCTTTTTTCTCATAACGGAGGTAGCTTAATAATCGCTTCATCGTTTTCATTCGATTTCCTCCTCCATTTCTTGTGTGAGGTACTGTTCATAGTACCATCCTCGTTGTTCAAGCAGCTCCTCGTGTGTGCCTCGCTCACTAATGAGTCCTTCATTCATCACGATAATTTCATCCGCATGACGAATTGCAGAAAGTCTGTGCGCAGAAATGATATTCATACAGCCTCCGCGTTCTTCTTGCAAGTGCGAGATAATTTCCCGTTCCGTTTTCGCATCCACTGCGGATAACGCATCATCCAATATTAAACATTCCCGGTTGCGTAATAAAGCACGCGCAATCGATAAGCGTTGTTTTTGTCCTCCGCTGAGCGATACCCCTTTTTCTCCGACCATGGTATCTAGCTCGTCTGGCATTCGTTTCACGTCTCCATCAAAGGATGCCAACGTCAATGCTTCCCAGATCTCTTCATCGGTCGCATCCTCTTTCCCGAATAACATATTCTCGCGAATCGTGCGTGAGAAAAGTGTATGCTCTTGTGGTACATAGGCTAAATGCCCTGCCACCGTTTGAGGATCGTAATCAATCAACGGTTCTTCGTTAATAAAAAGCTTTTCTCCTTTGTATGGGAATTGATGTAATAATTGCATCAAGAGTGTTGTCTTCCCAGAACCTGTTTTCCCAACGATTCCAAGAGTCTCACCTTTTTTCAAAGTAAGATTAATTCCTTTTAATAAGGACACCTCTTCTCCTGGATACGTAAAATTGAAGTCTTTAAACTCTATCGATTCAATCGTCTCGAGCGCTTTTGTTCCACCACGTTCGATGTCATCGTCATATCCTAATATTTCATTAATACGCTCGGTTGCCACTTTTCCGCGTTTATAGTTCGTAATAATGTCACCAATCATAAACATCGGCCACATAATAGCCCCCATATACACTTGAAAGGCAATCACATCCCCCACTAGAATGGTCCCAGTCGATACCAAGTATCCACCGTAAAGAAGTGCGATTGTAAAGCTAATCATCATAAATAATTGCGCCAATGGAATAAAGCGCGATTCAATTTCCGACACGATAATATTTTGTTTCATGGCTTTTTTCGTTTTCGCACGAAACTCATCCATCATCGCATCTTCTTGACCATAGGCTCGAATAACATACGTACCATCAATCATTTCTAACACTTCATTATTTAATTGTGAAACGGCATTTTGGGCTTTGTTGTACTCTTCTTCTAGATCAAATCCCCATTTATACACAAGATACGAAAGAATTGGCAGTGGTAAAATCGCCACAATGGTCAGTGGTAACGAAATCGTTGTGATCATCATATAAATCGATACGGTCACCATCAATGTTGAGTTCATGAGTGCAAACATTCCGAACCCCATCATATCGCCAATGGTCATCACATCTTCACTGCTACGGGTAATAATATCCCCCGTTCTAAAATGCGCATAAAATGGAATCTTCTTTCTTAAGTTATTCCGCAGTAACTTCACGCGTAATTCTTTTTGGATTTCATAATAGCCCATAAAAATCAAGTTTGTCCAAATACTTTCTGTAATATAGGCCACGAGAATAATCCCTACTAAAATCATGAGTTGCGTCCAGAGCCACTCGGCATTCAGTTCACTCGCAACGATTTTATCGACTACTTCTCCCACAATCCTAGCGGGATAAACCGCAGCAATACTACTTGCAACCATCAATACAAAACTAACAAGATAGCGCATCGGATGTTTTTTTATAAAGCCTATCACTAATTTTATTAAATCGTTCATCGTTTTCCTCCATCAAAAAAAGCCGTCACCTTCCCATGCATGGAAAAAGTAACAGCTTCATTCCTAATCTCATCTAAAAAATGCGCTATAACCAGTTCACTTGAATTGGAAGGTCTATCATTCTATTTAGTCGTTTTACTACTAAGTTGTTCATTGATTTCTCCTCCAATCTCTCAAAAATTTATATTATATTTGAAATTATACCTTAAATCGCTATCATGTCAATACCTTTCGAAGATTTTCACAATCGAAATCATTGATAATGGTTCTCAATAAAGTTACAATAGAACCATTACAAACTAGAAAAGGATGAAAGAACTACAATATGGCAAAAGATATTCGTGTATTACTTTATTATAAATACGTTCCCATCGAGAATGCGGAACAATTCGCTGCAGATCATTTAGCATTCTGCAAATCAATCGGATTAAAAGGACGTATCCTTGTCGCTGACGAAGGAATCAACGGAACTGTATCTGGTGATTATGAAACCACTCAAAAATATATGGACTATGTACACTCTCTTCCTGGCATGGAAGACTTATGGTTTAAAATCGACGAAGAAGACGAGCAAGCCTTCAAGAAGATGTTCGTTCGCTACAAAAAAGAAATCGTACACCTTGGTTTAGAGGATAACGACTTCGATAACGATATTAACCCACTTGAAACAACAGGGGCTTACCTTTCTCCACAAGAGTTCAAGGAAGCTCTTTTAGACGAAAACACTGTTGTACTAGACACTCGTAACGACTATGAGTACGACTTAGGTCACTTCCGCGGTGCCATCCGTCCTGACATTCGTAACTTCCGTGAATTACCACAATGGGTTCGCGATAACAAAGAGAAATTCATGGACAAACGTGTCGTTGTTTACTGTACAGGTGGCGTTCGCTGTGAGAAATTCTCTGGCTGGATGGTTCGTGAAGGCTACAAAGATGTCGGTCAATTACACGGCGGTATCGCAACTTACGGAAAAGATCCAGAAGTTCAAGGCGAATTATGGGATGGAAAAATGTACGTATTTGACGAACGTATCGCTGTTGACATCAACCACGTAGACCCAGTGGTGATTGGGAAAGACTGGTTCGATGGTACACCTTGTGAACGTTACGTAAACTGTGGCAACCCAGAATGTAACCGTCGCATCTTAACTTCTGAGGAAAATGAAGACAAATACTTACGTGGTTGCTGCCATGAATGCCGTGTCCACCCACGTAACCGCTATGTTCAAGAACACAACTTATCTCTTGAAGAAGTCGTAGCACGCTTAGAAGCTATCGGCGAAGAACTAGATACAGTAAATGCTTAATAGAGAAAAACGTATCTAAAAGTTATCTTTAGTGATACCTTCGAATCCTAGCGGATTTTATCATAACTACAATAATGGGGTACCGGTTCGAGCCTATAGTCTCTCACCTTTAAAGCCTCAAAGCTGGAGTAAGGAATAAATTCCTAACTCCAGCTTTTTTCGCATTTAATACTATTCCCCATTATTGTGGTTATGAAATCCACCAGATTCTTCAGTATCACTATTTATAAACTACAGACGTTTTTCTCTATTAAGCTTCATTGCATTTCTTACGCCGACTACTTTTATCTCTCCTGTAGAATCGAAAAACACCATATTTGGCCATGACCAAATATGGTGTTCTTGCATTTAACGGAATTCTTTATCGACAGTTTCTAGTGCTGCGGCGATGACTTGATGCATATCGTAATAACGATACTGTCCAAGGCGTCCTCCGAAAATCACTTGCAGAACCGTCTGCGCTAATTTCTTATACTGCGCGTACAAGTCATTATTGACTTTATTATTCACCGGATAATAAGGCTCGTCGCCCACTTTCCAATCGGCTGGATACTCACGCGTAATCACCGTTTTAGGCTGAGTGCCCAACTCGAAATGCTTATGCTCGATTATACGAGTGTATGGCGTTTCGCGGTCTGTATAGTTCACCACCGCATTTCCTTGGTAGTTCTCCACATCCACGACTTCTGTTTCAAAACGAAGCGAACGGTATTCCAGCGTTCCAAGTTCGTAATCGAAGAACTCATCAATCATTCCTGTGAAGACGATTTTAGCACCACTCTTTAAGTACTCGTCTTTTTTCGCGAAGAAATCGACATTCAACTCGACTTCGATATTTTCATGGTCCAGCATGGCTTCAATCATCTTCGTATAACCACCAATTGGAATTCCTTGATACGTATCGTTAAAGTAGTTGTTATCGTAGGTGTAACGAACCGGCAAGCGGCGGATGATAAACGCTGGTAATTCAGTAGCCGAACGTCCCCATTGTTTCTCCGTATAGCCCTTGATGAGCTTGTAGTAAATATCTTCCCCGACAAGAGAAATCGCCTGCTCTTCTAAGTTTTCAGGCTCTTTACCCCCAAGGACTGCGCGCTGCTCGGCAATCTTAGTTGCGGCTTCTTGTGGCGTCACCACACCCCATAATTTATTAAAGGTATTCATGTTAAATGGCAAGTTGTAAATCTCCCCGTTGAAGTTGGCAACGGGCGTATTCGTATAGCGATTAAATGTAGCAAACTGATGCACGTAATCCCAAATCTTTTTGTCGCTAGTATGGAAAATATGCGCGCCGTATTCGTGCACTTGAATGCCTTCTACTTCTTTTGTATAAATATTTCCTGCAATATGATTTCTCTTCTCAATTACTTTTACTTTATAACCGCGTGTTGCTGCTTCATGCGCAAAGGTCGCACCGAATAATCCAGCACCCACAACGATGTAATCAAATGGTTTCATGTAGTTTCCCCATTTCTTATTTTATCTTGTTTATTATACCATGGACTCTCAAAGCGAACCAACGCGAGTGAGCACACTTCACGAAATTACCATATATGATAATTTCATAAAAAAACTACCAGACGAGTGCCTGGCAGTTCGAATCTCTATTTAGTTAAACCCAATGAATCGTTGCGTAATTGTGTAAAGTCCATTTGACAGTACTTGTACAGGTTTATTGCTCGCCATCGTGATTTTACTTAACGCATTTTTACTAATCAGATGGAAGACTTCTGGATTGGCTTCTTTTAAATCCGCAAGCAAGGCTTTTTTCTTCTCTTGATGCTCTGGTAGTCCGCCCTTATTGAGTAACGCACAAGAAATGACCGTTGTAATCTCTAAGTGGTTTATTAAGTAGTTCTTCAAGACGGTTGGAAATTGCCGATCGCTATGATAATTTGCCATCAATAGTTCATTCACGCGGATTTGTTGGTCGATGCGGCTAATCATCACTTTCTCATTCACAGATTGATCTTCACGACCGATAAAGTAGCGGTAGAAGTCCACGTTCATATAAAATAATGTTTTGCTATATTGAAGTGGTACGAAGACAAATAAATTATCCACATAGAACGTATGCTCTGGCAACTGTAGGCCTGATTTACGAAGCAACTTCATATTGTAAATGAGCGAATGCATCATCATGTATTTCCCACGTTTTAATGACTTAGCATCATCCCAAGTAAACACTTGATTTTCAGGAAATGCAGAAGTGTAACGCATGATTTTCTTCGTTTTCGCGCCTTCTTTTTCATAGACGAAGTTCGTAATGAACACATCTACTTCTTCCCCAGTTTCTTCGAAGCGTTGTAATTGTTCTAGGATTTTTAAGTATGCACGTACATCCACCCAGTCATCGCTATCGACAACTTTGAAGTACTTCCCGGTAGCATTCGCCACCCCCGTATTCACGGCTCCACCATGACCTTTATTTTCTTGATGGATGGCACGGATAATAGTTGGATACGCTGCTGCATATTGGGGCAAGTGGGATAGTAGTCTCTGGGCTCCCATCTCCGGGCTGGATATTGGTCAGCGATGCGAGCAGTGTTGTCTTTAGAACCATCATTAATAATTAAAATTTCAACCTCTTCGCCACCACTAAGGAGCGTTTGGAGGCAATAATGCATATATTCTTGAGAGTTGTAGCATGGGACTGCAATGGTTAATAATTTCATGGGGGATACCTCTCGTTTCTAGTAAACTTATCGTATTCACTATACCATTTTTTCAGTCCTTTTGTCAGTTTGGCTCCCTTTATCCTCTTATGAAAAAAGCCCTCTTCGCATGGAAGAAGGCTTCAAGAATACTGTTGTTCTTTTTTACGCTTGTTGTTTTTGTTCTTTTCGTGCAATCCATGGAAGGACAAGTCCGAGTCCAAGAAGTGCAAATGGCATAATGATATTCGAAATCAAGACGAACCACCATTCAGATGGATCTTGTGCATAATCCACTTGTGGCACCATTCCGAGAATACATGCAAAGGCTGTGAAGGCAAATCCCCATAGTCCCATTAAGAACCCAAGTGTCTTATTGCTAATGTATTTATATTCTGCATTTTTAAATCGATCCCAATGGCGATACAAGAACATAAAGGCTACGAATACCCATAAGAAGCACATTGGCGATACGATGGCATTCAAGTTTGTCATCCATACGACAACTGTATCGATTTCCTTAAGCCCTAGAGCCGGCATGACAATCAATGCCCCTGTCAAAATACCTGTAAGCAAGTATCCATTTCTCAACGTACCGTTCTTTGTACGTGCACGAAGCCAGCGAGGAACATATTCTTCATCTGCACTACCAAGGAAGATTTGAAGTGGCGCATCAATCGATAATGCCAACGTCGCTGTTTGCCCGATAAATTGCGTTAATGCGTAAATCGTAACTAGCACATTCCCAATATTCCAGTGTTTTCCAAGTACGGCAAATGCTTGATAGGCCCCATTTCGCATCAAGTCTTGTGGAATATTGTTGCTATCAAAAATCATCCCCATTGCAAAAGAGCCAAAGACCGCACAGATTCCAACCATCACCGCCATCGCAATCATCCCTTTTGGAAATTCTTTGGCTGGATTCTTGAGTTTATGCACATATGGTGACATACACTCTGCCCCTCCGACCGAGAAGACAAGAAGCGCAATCGTTGTAAAGTATGAAAAATCAAACTTTGGAATATACGTTTCAATCTTATCCATATTCGCGGTTGCTAGTTGTAAATCGGGTTTAATGAGTGGAACCCCAACGGCTAATAGGATGAACAAAATCGACATCACAAACATGGCGGTTCCCGCAATTGTCCCTAAGAATTTCAACGCACGAATTCCCTTTGTCGAAATATAGAGAATGACTAAGAAAAGGGCTAAACAGACTGTTACTAGTAGCGGAATTGGCAGTTCATCGACAATTCCTGAGTGTCCTTGGAATACCCAGCCCAACGCAATCAGAATCGTCTGTGGTTTTTGTGCTAAATAAGGAATCTGAACTACCCAAAACGTCCATGCGGCAAAATACGCGAGTTTCTTTGTCGACGTATGTTTAATCCAATCACTGACTCCCCCTTCACTATCTTGGAATGTCGAACCGAGTTGCCCAATCATTAATGAATAGGGGATAAAGTAAATCACTAAAATAATGAGCCATGATGTAATGACAACAATCCCTTGTTGGGCGAAATTGTTCACAACGTTCCCAAGTCCCCACACAAAGTTAAATGCAATGAGGGATATCATCAGCCAACTCAGTTGCTTTTCATTTTTTTCTTCCATCTTTTAACCTCCTAAAACAAATTGCTGATTAGTCACTCACTGAATAACGGTTGACCATCAAATTACTTGCACGAAGCAATACTTTGTCCAGTAATGCTGCTGTTTTTTCTTCAATATAATCACTGTTTTTTTGGTTTTCCGCCTCAAAGTCTACCACTTCTCCTTTTTCAAGACGAGCGTCGACTTGGGCAATCATAGCTTCTCCACGAGACAAAGTATTCTTTTGATAACTTTCAATATCAGCAAGATGTTCCAAATAGTGCGCATCCGCAAGCCCTGCAATTAAACGGTTCATCCAATAAAACGAATCCGTTGAGACCTTCGCTGTCGTACCCGCAAAATACTCAGGAATGGTGTCCACTTGAGTAAAGAATGGCACAGCAGTCGCAAAAGGCATCGACCCATAAGAGACCCATTGAATCCCTGTTGTAGCATGAGGACGATTTGGACGAAGTTGCAGAATCGCTGTCTGACTCGTACGGTTAATCCCTACCGTACGGAAACGACGATTACTCTTTCCATCGCCTAGATTTCCATAAGGGTCATACGGTGTTAATTGGAAATGCGTACTCATTGCGGATTTTACATCTTCTACTGTAATCTTACGGTACGGAACGCGTGCCCATGGAATCTCGAAACTCGTTGGAGATTGTTCCACTTCTGGGTTGAACATGCGTTGAATATCCCAAGCACGAGGCGTGTTATATAAGCGGTCTTTGTCGCGCTGAGAGCCGAATGCATAACGTGGATTGAATAACTCTCCATCATAGTTTAAGTTCAAATGATGACGAATCATAAAGTCTTTCAAATCAGGGTCACACATAAAGTTTTCTTTATCGTCAAAATCAAAGAAATCACTTCCGAGTTGGTTTGGGTTCACGACATACGCATCATCTGGAACACGTCGAGCCATCCAGTGATGTCCGCCAATCGACTCTAACCACCAGATTTCATTGACATCGGAAATCGCAATCCCATTTGACTCATAAGTTCCAGCAGTTTCAAGGAAGTGTCCAAGACGTTCGACCCCTTCGCGTGCCGTTTTAATATAAGGCAACACCAAGGTGAAGATATCTTCTTCTCCAATCCCTGTTTCAACTAGTGGGTCTGCTCCTAATACTCGTGGATTGGTCGAAATCGTTTCAGTCGCACTCACTGCTACATTATATTCATTAATCCCCGCAGCTCCCCAAATCCCTTCATTATTGACGGCATTTGGCATAGCAGTATAACGAACCGGATTATCGGGCAACTCTGTTTCAAAGCCTGAAATCACTGCTTTATAATGACGTGGTTGGTCCTCTGGTCGTACGACAATGAATTTCTTTGGAGTAAACTCTCCATTGCATGAATCTTCTGTGCGCGCTACAAGTGTTGAACCATCATAGCTGGCTTTCTTACCGACAAGAATCGTTGTACATGAATCGTGTTCTTGGTCAAATCTCATAAAACTTACCTCCATAAACTTTTTATCTACACTTAAATTATAGTCCTATTCGTACTAATTCTCAAAGGCTTCCACAGAAATTGCCCCTGAAATTTCTTCCTAAGGATAGGTAAAAAAAAAAGAACCTAGCGTAAACTAGATTCTTTTCGTTCTCCTATTAGTGTTTTCGTTTTCGATAAACTTTTTCTGCGATGGTAATTACAACCGCAATGATCCATAAAACAAGCACCGTTGTGAGCGCGTATTTAATATTGAAATAAATAGCCGCAATGCATAAAATTAGCACTACTGCAATCACATAGCGAAAATTAAATGGCGCCACTCGTTGCACATACCACCAGACAAAGTCTTCGTTTTCATTTCTTGTCACTTTATAATCTTCTATTAAAGCCTTGAACTTCTCAACCATCTGAAACACTCCTTATTTTTTATCTGGAATTACCCAGAATAGATAGTAAGTAATAAACACTGTCAGCGCGCCAAGTCCAATTTTTACCGCTAAAATCGGAGCTAAATAAATAGAAATGGCCATTAAAATATAGATATAAACAATAATTTTCTTCTTACGACTTCGTGCAATCGACTTCGTTTCACGGTAGTCTGCGACATAAAGTTTGTATAATTTTGTGTTTTGAAACCACTTTTCAAATCGTGTAGAGCTCTTTGAAAAGCATACGACCGTTAATAACAGAAACGGTGTCGTCGGAAGCACCGGTAGTACAATTCCGATAAGTCCCAACGCGAGCGAAATCCAGGCAATGATAAAATAAATCAAACGCATCTGTTTGCTAGTCCTCCTCTACTAATTGTGCCAATCTCTGGTTTATAAAGAACTCTAGAACCTTA
>ERZ773073.159-NODE-159-length-38993-cov-6.482177_pt1 | contig 38993 bp, 59 predicted proteins | sample MGYA00580616_ERZ773073 | MGnify/ENA primary metagenome ERZ773073 (study PRJEB29015, sample SAMEA2737960) | human oral metagenome | biome: human oral; feature: human-associated habitat; material: dental | place: China | collected 2131 ...
ACTACAATATTTACATTACAAAATGCTACTATTAAAATTACTAATTATAACAAACCATAATATTTACATTGCACTATGCACTATTAAGTTAGTATATTATACCCCTTTTCTCTTAAAAGTCAAAGGGTATAAATTTTATTTACTTTTACATGCTAACTTTACATCAGCAACTGCATCGGCAGTTACAGTAAAACTGTAGCTTCTCAGATAATTGTGTATCAGAGATGTTTCGTTCAGTATTTTTTCCTTTTCTTCTGCTGTTTTTTCATTTATTCTTTCATATAAATCTTTATAATAATGATATATTGAAAAACTCAACTTCTCATATTTTTCAATTATTTCAAGATCATCATATTTTTTAAAATTTTCTCTCAATTCTAATAACTTTTCTTCTGCAAAATTTTCTTCTGCTATTTTAGACATAATTTCTTCGTATAAATCTATATATTTTTTTGTTGTTTTATTCATATCAAATTTTTTAAAAGTTTTGAAAATCTCCAATTCATTTTGAAAATGTTCGTCCAGTTTACCATTTTCTTTTAAATCATGAAATTCTTCATCTAAGATAGTACTTTTTATATCTTCTATTATTCTATTTTCTAATACTTTCATATTTTCCTCTTTCTCCTTGCCTTTTTAAATAATATTTGATATAATTTTTTTATAGAGAGTTACCGACAAGGTGATAACTCTCCAAATGTTTTGTTTTAGCTCTATTGAATTTCGTTCAGTAGAGCTTTTATTTTACTCTTTGCTTCTTCTAAATCTTTACTTGATTCAAGAATTTCAAGTATTGATTTTAGAAACGCTTTAAATTGTAAATCCGTCATACCTTCCATATTGTCTCCTTTCTGACCCTTGTCTCTGTCTATCTCCCCCTTTCTTGATATTATTATACTACATTATTTTATATTTGGCAACAACTTTTTATGAAATATCTATTTTTTTTCGAAAATTTTCAGAAAATCTTCCACTAAATTTGCAATTATTTTATTTTTAGTAGTTCCTTGCTGCTTTGCTATTTCTTCTATTTTCTCCCATTTTTTACCCGGTAGACTTACTGATTTTGAGATATATTTATCTCCATCCAGCGTTGGCTTTCTTCCTACATCCCACGTTATTTTTCTGCCTTTTTTTGCCCCCCTTGTTTCTTTTTCCATTTCTATTCCTCCTCTATTTCTATCGTGATATTCTTTTCAGATATTTCAACATTTATTTTTTCTCTGTATGTTTCTTGGAAACCTTTTTTTATTTCATCTGCGATTTCCTTTTCTTTTCCGTTGAAATTTACAAATACTTCCGCTTTCCCATTTTCGTATTTTTTTACTTCATATGATACTTCATAAGCTCTTATTATTTTTATAATCCAGTTGCTTTCAAGTAAACTTGTTATGTTTTTTTCATCTGTCTCCATGCATTCTCTAAATAATTTTACTTTATTTTTCATTCTGATTTTCATATTTATCACTCCTATCTTCATCTTGATATTATTATACTACATTATTTTATATTTGTCAACAACTTTTTATAAAAAAACAGGAAATTTTTCCAAAAAAAAAGAGAGGGCAATCTTTACGACTGCCCTAATTTATTAATTCTTTTATGTGAGCGACAAGTTCATTTTCTATAGTTTGCATGTGGTCTTCCACTATCCTTATAGCTCTTTCATATAATTCTTTTTCATCCATGCCATCCTCTTTTAGTCCTTCCAAAATTTGAACTATGATATTCTTAGTTTCTGAAAATTCTTTTTTTATAATGTCATGTATCATTTTATAAGTAATCCCCTCGATGATATCGTGCATTTCAGTTTCGAAATCAATTAACTTCCTGTTGAAAAAAGTGTCAATTTCTTTATTGATTATACTCCAGTTTTCTTCTAAATGATTTTTTTCAATGTATGTTACTATTTTTTTCTGAATTGCCCACCGAATTTCCTGAACCTGGAATATTAAAATTTTTTCCAATGCTTTTCCTGTCACTTTTTCAGTCCTTAGACGTTCTTCAAGCCGATTAAGGACTTCTATTAATTTTTCATTTTGACTGATAAGAGTTGTTCTCCTGTTTTCAGCATATTCTAATTTTACTAATATTTCTTCATAATATTTTTTATTATCTTTTATCATTAAGTCAAATATGGTCTTTGCAAAATAAAGAAATATCCCGCAGACCACTACTGTTATTCCCAAGTCAGCAATTTCTTTAAAAAACATTTAGTAATCCCCCTATATTCCTATTGCTGTTTTTTCTTCTCCTAGAATACTGTGTACTATTTCTTCTACATTTACTATTTTTTCAAGTTCTTCTGTGCCTTTTAACATTAATTCCTCTGAAAATGTTTCAACATTGTCAGGAATATATGGATTATTTCTTTCCTGAGCTTTTCTCACAAAATCTTTAAATTTTGCAAAGAAATTATTTTTTACAGCTTCCAGCTTCTGAATTCCTGTTTTTGCTCCAAAGATTATTTCTTTCTCCAGTACCTCTTTTCTTGTAAAGTCTACTAGCATTCCTACCAAAATCATTTGTAATTGTGCATTCATTTGCATCACTCCTTTAAATTTTTTATCATTTTCATTTTAAGCTACAAAATGCCCTTAAATTTCAATTTTAATATTTTAGATAACCATTTATATCTAAAATCATTTTAAATTGATTGTAGGGCAAATATACAAGCTATTTTTTAGTAACTTCTTCATTATTTTCCTAATTATTTTTTTAGACTCAATTTTTTCATTTTTTGAGTCTAAAAATTTTCTTAGACTTAAAATTTCAAAAAATTAAGTCTTAAACTAATTCAATATGTGGATAATCTTTAAATTTTACCCAGTCACCTCCCCATACAATGTTTATCCCATTTTCATTCGCTACTTTTTTTAAGTGGTCTGCTACTTCCCTATATTTTTTATTATTGTCCCAGTCAATTTTATCAGGCAATGTAGGATCATAAATTGCAAAATCTATTGCATGACCATATCCATCACTTTTTGCCTGATGATTAGATTTGCTTTTATAACCGTCACAATTTGTCACTTTCGGTCCTGGTTTAGTTCTACCTTGCTGGTATAGCTCATTTTGATAAGCTGCCGTTCTCAGTCCCTGTACTATCATAAAATCATGAGGACTGTCTATTATTCCCAATTTTATTAATGTCTGCAAAGCTGGATGTACCCCCTCAAGTCTGTTTAAACTTCTTTGAGATAATACAAATTTCTTTTTTTCTACTGTTTCAACTGTTTCAGTCGTCAAAACAATATTTTCTCCTTCAATTTCAACTCCTGTTATCCTTAATTTTTTTCCTCCTTCTATGATTTCTATTCCTATAAGTTCCTTTACATCTCTCATTTCTATTCCACCTTTCCTTTCAGTAATTCCATTTCTTTTAAATATCTATACAATTTTGATGGATTAAATTGATAACCTACCCTGTCTTTTAATGATTTTAGCTTATAAGTCAAGGTAAACTGTAGTGCATAATCAATAGCATTCAGGCAAAATTCACTGCAAAAATATCTATCATCATTTTGGACTTTACTTGCATAAAAAAACTGTCCTAAAATTCCAAGATAGTCGTACCCTTTCCCTTGTGCTGTTTTGAAAAATTCTATTACATCGTCAGCTCTAATATTACTGTTTAGTTCATATATATCAAAGTTCTTTCTATATTTAAAAGGTCTTTCTCTAACTCCGCCGGGGTTAGATAAAAAAACTTGATTATTATAGATAAATTCACAATGACTATATTTACCCAGTGTCCATAAAGATATCAGAAATCCAATCGGAGTTTTCGGTTTGTGAAAACATATGTATAAAATATCTTTTTTTAACATTTCTACCACCTTTCATTTTTTTATGTTATAATAATAAAAATTAAATTTTAAAGGAGTTTTACCATGAAAAAATATAATCAATTTGAAATTTTTAGATTTATTGGTGCATTCACCGTTTTGATTTTTCATACGGCTAAAAATACAAGTTTTTATTCCCAAGTTCCTTCGCTTTTCCAAAATGGAACAATTTGGGTATATTTCTTTTTTGTTTTATCAGGATTTATGCTTTCTTATTCTCATTTTAATAAAGACATTGATATAAAAAAATTTTATTTAACAAGACTTTTTAAATTTTATCCCTTATACTTTTTTTCTTTATTACTTCTTTTTGTTTATTCCCTAAAATATAAAGAAAAATTAATATACAGCATTTTTTTGATACAAAGTTTGATATTCGGAAAAGCTACAGACCAAAATTATAATTATGCCGCTTGGTATCTTTCTGTCTTGGCTTTTCTAATAATAATATTCCCATATTTATTAAAATTTATGAAAGTACATTCTAAATATTTTAAATATTTCACAATATTTACAGTTATTTACACTTACTATGTGTATCTAACATTTAACAAATACAGTGATAATTCATATATTTATCATCTTATTAATTATTTTCCTTTAATGCATCTTTCTTCTTTTGTTGTTGGGATGCTATTGTTTTATTATTTAAAAAATATAAATGGTAAAAAATATTATTCTTTTTTACTACCCTTATATTTTTTATTTTTAACTCTATTTGTTCAATATAATAAAGTTATTCCTTATGCATCTGTATTAATTTCATTATCTTTTGTACCTTTGATTATGTTTTTATTTTTAGATTCAGGTTTTTTCAGCAAAATTTTAAGTAATAACTTTTTTGTATATTTAGGAAGTTTAAGTTTTTCAATATATATTCTTCATGTTCCTATTTATCACATTTATAGAAAATATATACATAGTATTGATAATAATTTACATTTTCTAACATTTTTTATAATAGTTTTCGTTGCTTCAAATGGCACAAAATACTTTATTGAAAATAAATATTATAAATTTTTATGTAGCAAGTATCTAAAGTCCTAATAAGGATTTTAGATACCTCCATTTTCTCTGTAATACTTTTCAAAATAAATTTTAATATCTAAATTTTTCAACTCTTCATTTGTCAAATTTTCCAAAGCTTCCTCTGCTTTTGCTTCTCCAATTATCACTCCGTTTAATACTTTTTCGCCCTTAACAAATATCTCTCCTATTATCTCTTTTGTTATTTTGTCGAGAACGGGATTGCGTTCTTCGTCATAATATTTCCATTCTTTTTCCTTAGTTATAGTCTCTTTAATCATCATCAAAAGTACTCTATCAGTATCACGAATAGGTTGATAGACACCATTTCTTATCCTTACGCCAAGTTTTATTTTTTCTTCCTTAAGTTCTTTCAACTTCTCTTTTATCTTCTCTATTTTAAAATCTCTATCATATACGACTTTCCCGCTCTTTATTGTTTCACATTCCTTTAATTCTACCATTTCTCCGTTAATAAAATACAAATTCGGATTTACTTTTATTTCTTCACTATATTCAATTTCTTCAATAATATCTCCAACCATAGTAGGAGCTATTTTAGAAACGTCTTTTTCTCTTCCTAAAATTAAAAAACTATCTTTGTTATACATAATTTTTAATGTATTTTCTTTAAAATTTTTTTGTTCTTCATACCAATTATTATTATTTTCATCAAAAATTCCCCAATACTTCATTCCTTCCTCTGTTTCCATTACTTCTACTCTATCAACTACAAATTTTTTCATTTTTTCCTCCTATTATGCAAAATAAGCATTAAGCCATTGACCATTTCTATGAAACTGTAAAGCTCTGCTTCCTATTTTAATATGATCCTGAGTTTCTCCATAATTTCTCGAAACCTTTGTTAAAACATAACCATTTCTTTCTCCCTTTCCATTAATTCCATCTTCCACATAACCTACCATTCTAATTTCATAAATTCTGTTTACTTGAGCGTCGTTTGCTTTGTTCCATGCGTCGAATGCTTTATTCCACGTCTCAGTTATTCTATTATGTGCATGTTGGATGTTGCTGTCCCTTGCCGCCATATCATGATTATCCATGATTTCACACCAGTTGCCACCATTCCGATTTGGAACTTTATAATAAGCCCTCCCACCATTTACGTGAAAACAGCCCATATAATCTCCATTTTCTAAGTACATATATAAGTGTCTTGGTGCCCAGCAGTCAGTACTATTTCCTCTCAATACAAAATCACTATTGTTAGTATTTCTGTACCCTTTGCTAAACGGAATATATGGATTCAAATCAGGCTTTGGTGCTATCTCTTTAATTTTTGCATATGTAATTATCCCTGCCTTATTTTCTTCAGCAAGGTCGGTGTATTTTACTCTGTTTTCAAGTTCATCATTTATTATTTTGTTATCTTCAACAAAATCAACTCTCTTCGGATATTCACTTCCTATCCATTGATTAAGGCCCAGTGTTGTTTTTTTCTGTGCTGGCATTTTTTTACCTCCTACTCCTTATATTTTTCTCTATCTTCCCAATTTAAATTTAAACTATCCCACATGTCCCAAGTTTTATTGTATCTGTCAAACTCGTCCCATGTCATATAACTATATATAAACTTAAATCCTAAATGTGCTGGTTTTACTCTTTCAATTGCTTTGATAAAACCATCCATATTTGCTGGAATTCCATAAATCCCTATAAATTTTATATAAAAGAAATATTCATTATTTACTTCTATAACTTTGCATTCCCCACCACTGAAAGCTTCTGCCATAGTTTCCAGCATTTTTATTGTTGTTGTTTTTCCAGCTTGCATTTTCGCTATTATATTTTCTCTTCTAGCTTCATCTGATAAAGATATATCAGTTGTTATTTCAAATATTTCTTCCCAGTTTTCAAGACTCCAGATTGAACTTTGCACAAATTTCTGCCTTAAAATCCCTTTTAAAAATTCTTCCTCATCTACAATATCTTCTATTGCTTTTTGTAGATTCACAATTTCTTCAACTTTTCTATAATATTTTGGCATGTATTTTATTAACTTTTCCATTACATCACCTCAATTTTAGCTGTTCCAATAGTAGGTACATCCTCTGCTCCTAGAGTTATATTTATAATTCCATTATTCATTTTAAAATCAAGATAATCCTTTACTCCAGTCACATTCAAAAGGATATTTCCAAGCTTTGCATAACTTAGATAATCATCTTTAAAAGCTGATTTTCTGAAATACTCTATTACTTTCTTTTTAAATTCCTCATTTACTTTTTCAATCGTTGTTTCTGTTCCAATCCTAACTTTTCCAGTAAAATTAACAATTTTAGAAATTGCAGCATTATAAGTAACAGTTGCTCCAATCGGCCTTTGTTCTTCCACATAATCTTGGACATTTTTTAAAAGTTGTGTTCCTGGAGCCAGTCCATTGACATCCATTAACACTAATTTCACAGTGCCATTTCCATTCCATAATGGGAATACTTTCACTCCGCCTATTCCTGGAACAGCCAAGCACCATTGCCTGTAATGATAAACATTGCCTGACGTTGCTGGCTCTCTGACTTTAATAAAATATCTTGTTCTCAGTTCTTCGTCAGTTTCTGCATCATATCCTTCCTTAAATTCTTTTAAATTTGTTACTTTAGCAAGGCCCTGAATTGTGACTGGAAAATACTTTATCGCTCCGATTCCTACATTGCATCCGCTCCCTTTATCAACTGATCTAGCAGGCACAATTACTTTTTTTGTGGCATCTATAACTTTCTTTTCAGTCGTTTCAAAAATAAAAGTATCACTACTTACTTTTGTTCCAACTTCAACAACTGTTCCTGCTTCTCCTTCTATTTGTATTTCGCCAACAGAATTTACTGCTTCTCTTCTTGAAAGTCCTACTGTTGCTGCAATCTTCTCAAGAAAAATTCCTTCTGATGTATCTGCAAATCCCATTTTATGCACATAATCTACAATATCTCTAAAATTGCTAAACTCAATTGAAATAGGTGCCAGATTATCATAAAATAGACCCCCTTCCGTTTTATCATAATCAGAAGGTAAATTATTCAACATGCTATTCAATATTTCTTCTGCCGTTTTCTTAATTATTACCGTCAACTTAAAAACGCCTCCCATTCAAACGATTCAAAATTATCCAATATTACCCGAAATTTTGTTTTCAGCCTGTTCCTTTCCATTATCGCTTCAAAGTCTTCAATTTCTAGAATTTTTGGATGTTTTTTCATTTCTTCTTCGATTTCCCTTTCAAGTTCTGCATATAAAAAAGGAGTAGGAAATCTCTTGCCTAGTAGCATTTCTTTATACCCTAATCCATATGTTTTATATATTTTATATTTGTATTTTTCAGTTAATAATTTCTTTTCAATCCACATCCTTATACTTCTGATGTCATCTGTTTTTATTAGCCTTCCATCCTTTTTAAGCATTTTCCCTTCAGTAAAATCAATCAGAAATGTTTTCCCAAGTGACGATTCTTTTTCCAGTTTTTCTATTTCATTTTCACCAATAAATTTAATATTTGGAAACATTTACATCACTCCTTATTTTCTATGACATCACATATAAAATACATTTGTTCGCTTGTTGTCGGAATCACATACACTTTCTGTCCTTCTTCAAGCTGATAAGTCACTTCAAAATCAAATTCCACATCCACATCAGACCATTTCAATTCATCTGTTGTCTGCATCGTGCCATTCAGTTTGATTGTTCCTAAATTACTTCCTTTTAATTTTCCTGTCCCTTTTGCTTTATAGTGCTTTGTTGTAAGCCCTCGGCTCACATATATCTGTTCAGGCTCTAATATTATTAAGCCTTCTTTGATTTTTACTCTTAATGGATTTTTAGAAATCACGACGCCTTCCAAAACTCCCATGGGCATGATGTTATCCCTATCCTTAAATGCTTTGGCAAATTCATTTTCCCAACTCATTTCTTTGCTCCTTTTTTATTTTTTTTACTATTTTTATTACTTGCTTTTTCCGTTTTTCCTTGTTCTTTAGATTGTTCTTTTTCATAAGTTTCTGTTGCATCTTCTATTTCATTTTCAATATCACTTTCAGAGTATTGAATTAAGTTTATACTGCATTTATGATTGTTATTTTCAAGACTATGTTCACAATCTTTGATTAAATACTCTCCATGTAGATAAAGATTATCATTCTCAAGTTCTACTATCCTTCCAGCTCTTATTTTCTCATTTCCGAGCATCGTTAAGCTGATGTCCTCATTTATTCTATTTAATCTTTTAAGCTTATTATTCGCTATATTTTGTGCATTTCCTTTACTTTTTTCATCAAACTTTTCCACATCTTGCAGTAACCCAAATTCTTTAATACTTGCATCATCCTTTGCTTCTGCCACTACTCTCTGAGTCTTTTCATCACCACTAACTACAATTATTTTATTTTTCAAATCTGCAATGCTTCTACTGTGACTTACACTATTTAAAAAATCTGTTGCTTTTACCAGATTATTCTTACTTAGTTCATAAGTGCTATCAATTATTATTTTTTCATAAGAACTTATTTTTACAGTCGTTTTTTCCATTTCAAGCACATATTTTTTCTTATTTTCCGCTGTATTAATATTAATGATGTCTTTTATTATTTCACTTACTGTCTTATCATTATAAATTTTAGTAATCACACTTGTTAATCCTGTGATTTCTACTGCTATTCCAAACTCAGCACATAATTCTTTTATTGCATTTTCACTACTGATCTTGTTAAATTGCTTAATAGTAGTTGACTTATTAAGCCAAAAAGCATAATCATATGCTTTAAAGCTCCTTGTGTTATTCCCATTATCTTCTTCAACTATTATTACCTGAGTAATCATTTCATTGCCTTTAAATAGAGATAATCCACTCCCAAGCGTTATATTATCTAAAAAATTAAAATTCTTATCATTAAAATTATCTGGTAAAGTAAATGACATTTCCAAACCCAAGGTATCAATGCTCTCACTCCATTTTAAGCCTGAAACAAAAGGCATTATATCCAATCCTTCATCCGCTGATACAAGCCTGAAATCCATTTTTCATTACCTCCTGCCATTTCTTTTGCTTTATTCATTGTCTGCTGTTCTATTTCCTTTGCTTTTTTTACTACTTTTTCTTCAAATTCAGTTAATGGCTCTTTTCCCTGTGGCCTTTTATATTCAGTAACTTCAAGACTATACGGAACGTCTCCTGCTCTATCTGAAATTCCGTGTTGAAAGTTATATCTGCATTCCATATTTAGCACAATTTTAAATTTACTGATTATAATTACTCTCACAGGCTCATTTTCATCCCTGTATTTTTCAAAAAACTTTATATAAAACTTAGGATTTGGAACGCTTCCTATTTCCATCCAATGATATATTTTGCTTGGAAAAAAGCTTTCAATTTCAAATTTTCTTAATCCTTTTTTCCCAATTAAGAGTAAAAATCCTTTATCTACTGTTTCAAACTCTTCATCAGATAAAGACTGATTAATCACATGAATATGCGGAACTACAGGGAGTATTGCATATTCATTTCCTTTTTTAAACATAACTTTCATATTTTACTCCCTCCTACATATTCTTATAAGCTCCCATTACCTTTGCTACAATTTCATTTCCTACATAGTTAGCATATTCCTCATTTCCAATAACATTTCCTTCAATTGTCACATTTACTGTAACGTTTGTTTTTTCAGATTGTTTTTTGCTCTGCTCATGGCTTAAAATTTCTGTTCCGTTAGGCAATACTGCCACTTCATTTCTTTTATTTTCATTTATTTGTGTAATTCCACCTTTAAAATAAGATGTTCCAAGAGCTTTTCTTCCAGGAACAGGCCCAGCTGAAACATTATTTGCTTGCACATTTACACTTTTATTTTCTGCTTTCGTGTTATTCCAGTTCATCAGTTTTTGGATTGCTCCACCTATTGAATCTTTTACTCTGTTAAATCCACCTATAACTGCATTTATTCCACCCATAAGACTATTAAAAGCATTTTTTACTACATCTATTGCAGGCTTTAAGAAATTCATAAACTGATTCCATAGTGAGATTGCTCCAGCTTTTATTGTATCCCAGTTTTTATATAAAGCTATTCCAACTGCAATTAATGCCGTTACCGCCAAAATTACTATTCCAATTGGATTTGCATACATTGCTGCATTCCATGCCCATTGTGCAACTGTGACTGCATTAACAGCTATTGCTCCACCTGCTAAAACTGCATTTTTTGCTACTTCTGCTGCAATTAGTGCAAATGTTACCGCCTGAGTTCCTATCATTATTCCTTTGTAAGTAAGAAATGCTATTCCAATTGTCGTAAGAATAGGAGCAAATTTATCAAAATTTGTCACAAAAAATCCCGCAACTTCAATTATTTTTAGTCCTAATCCAATTAAAGTATCTTTTATTTGCAAAATCTGTGGTTTATTTTCAGTGACAAATTTTTTAAAAGAAGCAACTAACTGAAGTACTTTTTCTCTTATTTTCGGCATTTGAGAATTAAACCAACCTGCAAATTCCCCTAAAACTGACATGACTGCAGCTCCTACTTCTTCCTGTAAATCTCCAAAATCATTCTTTAATTGCTGAATTTTTCCCTGATCAGTCTGTGCCATTGCTTCATTAACTCCACCGACCTTTTGTTTTAATAAATCAGCAAGTAAAGCGGCTTTTTGAGTTTCTGTTCCTGATTTCATGATTTGTTCCTGATGTTTATCCAAAACAATTCCAGCTTTTTTTAATGCCCCTGTTTGACCACTCATAGCTTTTCCTAATAATTTCCCATAGTTAGCCATATCTTCACTTGTCACATTAAGCCCTTTTTCTTTAACTGCAAGGTCTGCCATTCCAGGAAGCAATTTTTTTATTGAGTCAGCTTGTAATCCAAAAACACCAGCACTAGTTATCCCAGCTTTTAGAACGTCATCTTCAACAACTCCTTTAGATTGTAGCACTGAGGTATAATCTTTTAAGTCATTTATTTGACCCTTAGTCATTCCCTTTGTATTTTTAAGCACTGTTTCCATTTTTGTTGTCTGTAGTTGAGCTTCATTATAGGCATCTGCTGACTGTTTCAAAAAAACTCCTGTTGCTGCAGTTAATGCCGCAGTTCCAACAGCAATTCCTTTAATTGCAGTTCTTGCAATCCCCGCTCCAGTTTTCTTTATTTTATTCATTCCCATTTTAAAGCTTCTTTCACTAGCTTTTGCACTTGCTGTAGCTTTTTTAAGCGGTCCTGTGAATTGATCCTTTAAATTCAGAATGACATTAATACTTCTTGACATCTTATGCACCTCCCATCATTTTCTGAAGTTTCTTAGATTCAAGCTTAATATGGAATTCCATGCTCTCATAAAAAAAGATTTTCTCCAGAGTACTCAAATTTAATAAGTAATCCAAAGAAAATCCCTTTTGAAGATAATAAGAAATCAAAAATGTATCTCCATCATTCTCTATGAGTTTTTTATACCATCTCCAATTTCATTTTCTTCTTTTTTATCCTCATATTTTCCTAGTCCATACAAAGATAAAATATACGTTGCAAAACTTCCTATTTGCCCTATATTGTTATCAAAAATTTTTAGGACTATATCATAAGGCTCAACACAATTAAAAGCTTCCTGTAGCTCTTTTTTTGCAAAATCAGGGCAATGTCTGTAAATTAGTTCAATATTTCCTTTAAGTCCATTTGTTGCTGCATTTTCTTCCATTTCAATTTTATCCAAAATTTCTGTAACTTTATATGGGCTTATTTTTTTAACCATTATACTTCCACCAAGAAATTCTGACTTATATTCCTTAATCTGCTCTCCATTTTCTCTTCTAGCTTTTAATTCTAAAAAATCACTTAATCCCAGTTGTTTCATTCTTTTTCTCCTTCCTAATCAATTGAATCTATATAGTTATAATCTGCAAAGTTAAAAGGAACTTCTTCCTCAATTATTTTTTTATTTTCAAACTGCATTACCATTAGTTCATTCAAGGTAACATCTAGTATTTCCACTCTTTCTGCTCCATAGGCAGTTGGGTCTGCTAAAGTTGCAACTATTTTAATCGAAGGAAGATTTCCGTTTCTAAATCCTTTAGCTACCAATTTGCTCACCCTGCTATCTATCTTTGTTGTTACTATTGTTCCTTCGCCCGAAAATCCTATGTATCTTTTTTCAGTTCCAAATTTTCCTGGAATATTTACATCTTCATATTCAGCCGAAACTTTAGCTTCAAATGATTTCACATTCATCCATTCATCGTCATTTACCCAAACTTTACCAAAATTCCCTCTGATAACTCTATTTGTTTCCATTTTATTTGCCATAATATCCCGCTCCTTTCATTAAAACATGTGTATTGTGAATTCAAAGTCTTCCACTGCATTCAATATTTTTATATTTCCAAGCATGAATACTTTCTTTTTAAATGTCAGTTTCTTAATTTCTTCATCCGTCATTTCATTAACTTCTGTCTTCCCAACTCCTAGCCACGCCAGTTTTTGAGATTCAATATCTACTTCAGCTCTGTTATTGTACTCAGGATCTAAAATATCTTCTCTTGTTAATTGTCTAAAGTACGAATTTACAGCAGAAAAGAACAACACTTGATTGTCATATTTGTTTTTATATTTTCCAATCCATGTTTTAAAAGTTTCCCTAATATCATCCGTAATTAAGTCCATAGACTCAATTATGATAATATCTTTCATATCTTCTGTAATATCCTGCGTTATATCCTTTAATGAAGTACATGCTCTAGCAACTTTCACATCATCTTCATCTTTAATAAGACAGAATCCACCATTATCAATAACTGTATCAATATTCTCAAAAATAGATACATCTTCTAAATTTCCACATAAAAAATTAGTAGCAGATCTTGTCATTGGTAATCCGGCCAGAAGACCAAGCAAAGTAGGTACATACTCATTCCCATTTTTTTCACCTCTTGCAGTATCTTTGAATTTAACTTTTTCATTCATAAAATTCACTACATGCCTATTATTTGTATTTGATCCTTTATACACTACTGCTTTATAAGTTTTTCCTAGTTTTTCCTGTTCTTTTATCCATGTAACTATGTCATCATGATCTGCTTGCAAAGCCGACGGAGTTCCCAGCCAGTTTACTCTTTCCTTTGCCACTAATTTTAAAGCATCAGCCATTTTTCCTTTTACTCCTGTTCCTATTCTAAATATTTTTACCTTTGCAGGAGTAAATTCAAAACAATCCTTTAAAAATCTATAATTTTCAGGAGTCCAATCTGATTCCTGTATTTCTGTATAGCTTTTGTAAACTTTAGTGACAATACTTTCATTTGTATCATCCCTTATTATTATTCCAACTATACCCTGTTGACTACGCTTAACTGCAGTCACTGCCTTTTGTTTAAATAATATCAAAATACTTGGCAATCCCATAAATGCACCTCTTTCTAATTAAATTTATATTTCATTTGAAATCCTTCGGCCAATTCTTCTTTTTTTTCTATTTTCACTGAATTATCAAGGATGACTTTAGTTTTAATTTCAAGTTCTTCCATATTTTCAGTGTTAATATCATTTAAAATTTCTTCCAGTGTCCTTACTTCAAATTCTCCAATCAGAATTCCATCACTGACATTAAAAACTATTTCATCAATGTAAATAAAAAAGGCCCCCTTAATCTTTAAATGACTAAAAAAAGCCTTTTCCAGTTTTTCCTGAATTTCAAGCAATTCAATTTTATTTTTCTCTCTGTTTTTTGAGAAATAATATATTCTGACTATAAAATTACGTTCCTTCATACTTTGCATGAAGGCTGATGTTTTTAAATTGTCTATTGAAGTTCTGACCGAAGGCCTTTCGAATTCCTCTTCTAAATTCTTACTATCTACGTTCATTTGCAGACTTTCATTTATTTTTCTGTTAATAGCTAACATAACTTCTTTAAGACTTATCATCATTCCACCTTTAAATTATCCAGCATTTCATCAATATCTTTTGCAAATTCCTCACTGAATTCCTCTTTTATTCCATCCAAAACATGATATCCTTTGACAAATCCAACTTCTTTTCCAGACTTTGTAACCATTCTGTGTCCATATTCTATTAGATGTGCGTGAGGTGCTGAATTATAAACTCTTACAGCATCCTCGTCTCCTGCATATTTATATACCTTCCCACGTTTAAATCCCTTTATATAGTTTCCAGTCTTAGTTTTTACCAGTCCTTTTGCTTTTCCTACTACTTTTTTTCGAAGTTTATTACCACTTTTCTGTAGCATTTTCTTTACCTGCTTTGGATATTCTTTTGAGCATATTTCAACCATTTCCTTTGTAAATTCATCAAGTCCTTCTATTTCAACTGACATTATTCATCAATCCTCCTGCAGAACACTTCAACAAATTCTCTATTAGTAAAGTCTTCATTCCAGTAAATAACTTCATATTTATTGTTTCTATGCATAAAATACCAGTCTTTTTTTATTTCTAAAATAGATTGCTTTCTGAAAGTTAGCCTATAAGTTTGTTCGTTATATTCTGTATCTGCAGCAGTTTTCGTTTCCTTATTTCCCTGAGATACTATTTCGCAGTAAGCATTTTTAACAAACTCTCCTACCCTATCTTTTTCAGCAAGTTCATTTTCTATCTCTATCATTCTATAGACTGATACTTCATGCCTTAACTTTGTGCTTCTATCCCTCATTTTATTCACTCCAATACTGCAATTGGGAAATCATCGACCGAATTACATAAGAAAAATCTGTTGAATCTTTTTTAGCTTGATTTCTATTGTCATATAACTCTTGAATAAGAACTAATTGCACCATTTCAGCTTTTGCTTTAAATTGTTCATTTTCCATTTTTTTATCAAAATTATCAATAGCGTCTTTCAGATAACTCTCTGATATTAATATAAAATTATCTACCAGAGAGTCCTCATAATCAAGTCTAAGATATTGTTTTACCTTTTCCTTGTCCATTAATCAGCACCTCCTAAGAAGTTGCTAATTCCAAATAAACCATTGCAGCTTCATCTACTTTTTTAACATCAAATCTTTCTATTGCTCTCATATAAGTTGCATTCTTAGTAAATCCTGCTTCTGTGGATACCGCTAATTCAAGTCCTTCTCTGTCAAAGAACGACACAAATTCTGTTAAATCACCTACAAAAACTGGTGCTTTTGTTGTATTCATTGGTAACACCGCATCCGAAAGAACAATAACAGGTCTTCCCTTATATGTCTTCTGAGTAGTATTTTGTAAGTTAATTTCTAATAATGGTCTACCTTGCTTGTCATCTAAATTGTCTAAGAAATTAAATCCAGTTTGATTTGTTATTATTATTGCATTTTGCGAAATTGCTGGGTCTAAATCTACATTTAAGGCTGTATTTACTACTTTAATATTTGCAGCAGGTTTTGGAGTTAGTCCTTTTAGCAATGCTATTATTTTCTTATTTTCTGTATTTACTGCTTTCTTAACAAATCTTCTACCTATATATGCTGATAGATTAACATTTTCATCTGAAAGCAAAGTATTTGATATAGGAATTATATCTCCATAATCCGCTGTTGTATATTTAACCTGTCCAAAATCCACATCAGACTTATTTATTTCATTCAGTTCCTCAAATGATATAAGCTCTCCTGTATTGCCTTTTTCAATCGGTAAAGTTCCAGTCAATGAAGTTACAGGCACTACATTACACAATCCTTTTAACGAAACAAGTTCCCTTCTTAGTTCTTTTATTTCATTGAACTGTTCTACTGGCACTAGATATCCACCTTTTCCATCAGTTGCTTCTACCTGTCCAGGTGTTCCTGCTGCATTTAAAAATTCTCTTTCTTCTTCTGTAACGCTTTTTCCTAACAACATTTTATTAAAAATTCTATTGACGTTCATTTTATCTTCCCTTACCTGTATTTGATTTCCATTGAAATTTTGCACTTCATCTTCTTCCAATGCTTCCTGTACTGCAATTGCATTTTTAAGCTCCGTTAATTCACTTAATTTTGCATGTGCTTCATCTATTTTTCCTTGATCCTGCAACCCTTTTATTGTGTTCTTCAATTCTTCAAGTTTTCTTTTCATTTCTATTGATTTTTTCATTTAAATCATCCTCTCTTTATAAATTTAATGCTATTTCTATTTCTTTTATTTTTTTACTGTTATCTGCAACTGGTTCAGTTTTTGTTTTAAAATTTTCAGGTAATTTTTTAAAATTTTTAGGATATTCACCAGCACAATTCAATATTTCCTGTTTTTTCCCTACAATTATGTCAAAATAATCTCTTGCTTCTTTTCCTGTCAGCCATGTTTCAGCATCTATCATTTCAGTTATTTTTTCTTTTGCTACACCTTCCAATGTTTTCTTTAAGTAAGTATTTGTAATTCCTTCCTGTATTGTATCAAGAGTTTCTGCAACACTCCTAAAATTATTTGCATCGCCACTTGCCACAGTACTCGGTTTATGAATCATTAAAAAAGCATTTTCAGGAATTTCTATTTCATCACATCCAAAAGCAATTATACTTGCTCCGCTAGCTGCTAAACCATCCACTATTGCCTTTGTTTTTCCATCATGCCTTGCTAACATATTTGAGATTGCAACACTTGCAAAAACATCACCGCCACCGCTATTTATATACACATTCAAGTTTTTACCCTTACATTCTTTCAGCAGTTCTCTCACATTTGAAGGATATGTGTTTTCATCTTCACCCCATGACCAGCCTTTCCAACTGTCATCAAGGATATCTCCTGTGATATACATGTCAACTGAAGTTTCTGTAGAATTTTTAAATTTTAAAAACTCATTCATTATTTTCACCTCCCTTCAAATAGGCATTACCTACATTTTTCAATTCAACATAGCTTCCGTTTACAAGAATCTTTTCACCATCTTCCACTTTAGGAAGTCCAGCATAAGCTCTTGCTTCATTGATAGTATAAATAGACCCTGTAACATATTTTGTTATGCTCTCAGCTTGTGTTTTTAGGTCTCCTCTCAAAATACTAGCTACATTAAATTCAAATCTTAATCCTTTTTTTCTTTCTTCCTCTGAAAGCATCTTATAGTTAAATTCCTCTTCGTACTGATTCAGAATAAATAGGAGTGTATCAATATAAAAAGTCAAGTTCTGCATTTCACTGTTAGCATAACTCGACTTGTCATAGTTATTTAAATGGTTTGGTTTAACTCCAAATGCCGCTGCAATTTGTAAACTTGTAAATTTTTTTAGTTCATAAAATTGAGAATCTGTCAACTTAAGATCCAAGGGAACTAAATCCATTCCAAGTGGTATTGGAATAATTCCTCTACTATCATTTTCAGAAGCAAAGTTTGCTAATTCATTTACAAGCATTGCTTTCTTTTTGCTGTCAAAATCACCAGTATATTTCAGAATAGCTTTTGCAGTGAGGCCCTTTTCATATAAATTATTCAAATACTGTTGACTTACTTTTACTCCTTTCAACGTACTTGCTAAAGTTTCTCTAACCGATTTTCCAACAAGTCCGTCTTCACTAAGTCCGCCTTTAAAATGCAGTATTTCTTTATCCTCAAATATATAAGTCTTTCCAGTTTTAGGTGCTAGATACCTATAATACATTTTGTTTCCTCTTTGAAAAATATCAGCATTGTCAATCAATATCTGCATATTTCTACTTTCAAGCGGATATATTCCTTCCAACTTTCCATTTTTTTCATACTGCAAATATGCATAAGCATTCCCTGAATGATTTCTGTGGTATTCTATCAAAGCCTTAAAAGTCGTAGGTGTCATGAACTTATTAGGTCTGACTTTTAACATCTGCAAACTGTCATGAGCATATATTCTGTTATTATCACTATCTTTTAAATTAATTGATAATTTCCCTATACTTTCACTTAAAACTTTTAAGCATGTAAAATATGTTATTTCACTTAAATCTTTTCCTGCAGATATATTACCACCTCTTAAAAATTCATATATTTCTCCAGACGTTTCTTTTTCACGTTCGTTATCTTCTCCCTGATTCAATATATTTATTGCTTTTTTTACTATCCATTTATCGAATATTTTCAACCATTTCACCTACTTTCCTTTTATCATTTCAAACCAGTCATCAAATTCAGAATCGGCACTATATTCATTTTTGTTAACTAGCATTATTTTCCAAGCATCTATAACAGCATCAACTGGATCTATTCTATATTTTTGTGCCTGCTTATCTATCTTGATTTCTCCAAAACTGTTGCTTGTTGTAGTTGCATTGGCAATACTCCATTTCAGTAAGTCATTTTCTTTATCATATAAAAGCTGATTCGCCTTTACTGATAACTGAAAATCTTTTGTTGCATCATTCAATGATTTTGCAGATTGTTTTATTTCCGTCAAGTCACATGCTAAAAAGTCTAAATCTTGTAAAAACACACTCGCATTGTGACTGTCGTATCCAACTTCTAAAATCCTAATTTCATATTTTTCAATCAATTCTTTTAAATGATTTATTATAAATTTATAATCTGTTTTTACTCCAAATGCTCCGCTCGTGAGTGTTAATAATCCTTTGTTTACCCACATTCTATAAGGAACATCATCCGTTTTTTCATGTTCAGCAAGTCTTAATTCAGGCATAAAAGAATGTGAGTAAATATATATTTTCTCATGTTCCAGAGGGAATACAAGGGATATACTTGTCAAATCTCCACCACTTGATAAATCTATACCAAGATAACATTCTTTGCCTTTCATATCTTCTATACTTAAATCACTTTCGCACTCTTTGAATTTCTGTAAGTCAACAAAACCACCTACTCCATTTGTCACCCAATAATTAAGATGTTTTGTCATGAAGTTTAAAAGGTCTGCTCCACCTTTTTCTTTTGCTTCAACTGCTTTTTCGGCAAGTCTTGCAACCATGTCTTTATTGATTGTATTGTCTGAATTAAAAAGCAAATATGGATTGCTCTTTGCCCAGTTGTTATAATCCCAAATATCATCATCTTTATCCATTTCGCAGATAAAAATAAAAAGTGATTCTTTATCAATCACTTTCTCCAATACTTTTTCGCAAAACTTATATTGTTCAAAACAGAATCCGTTCAGATTAAATCCTGCAGTTGTTATTGCTAATGTCAAAGCTCCGTCAACATTAATTTGACCGTCAAGCATTAACTTGTACATCTGATTGTTTGGATGTGCATGTAATTCGTCACATATGGCCAAAATACTTCTAAATCCATCGGCACTCTTTGTATCCCTTCCAAGCGACTTAATAACATTCCCTGTAACAAATGATTTTATAGTCCTTTCATGTTCTGTAATTTTGTACATCTCCTGTAAGTCGTTGTCACTCCGAATAAACTTTGCTATTTCATCCCAAACTATATTTGCCTGTTCCTGTTTAGTTGCCGCACAAAATATCCGTCCTAATTTATATCCTGAAAATGTTGCAAATTGATTTGCCATTGCTCCCGATAAAATAGATTTTCCGTTTTGCCTTCCAACTTGAATATAAGCTTCTCTGAATCTTCGTTCCTTTGTTTTCTTTTTAACCCAGCCAAATAAAGACCCTATTATAAAATTTTGAAATCCTCTTGTACTGAGTTTCTGTTGTTCTTCTCCTTCTCCAATTACTAATTCATTGATTATATTTATTGCCTTTTCTGCAAGTTCTTTGTTAAATTTGTAATCAAAGTTTTTTCTTTTCAGATCTTGTAAATGCCTTTCACATGCTAAATACTCTTTTCTTCCTGCTATTTTTTTCTTATTTACGACTAACTTGGCATATTCCGTTGTTCTATCCATTTTTGGCATCCTATAAATATTTCAAATATTTGTTAGTGCTGCTTTCTTCTTTCTTAGGCACTATCAATTTTAATCTATCTGTTGTTGCAAGCCCAAGTTTCGTAGAGCATTGCATTATCTGTTTCACATATTTTTCCTGTGCAGAAAGTAAAGGATGCACTACCTGGAATTTATCATTAGCAGTTTTCCTGATGCCTAAATATCCAGTTTTTTGAATTTTTTCAGTTATATCTACATAGCAATCATAAGCATTGCAATACATAGCCAATATTCCTAGATCTAAATTGTCAAGTAACTCAACATGTCCTGCTTCTTCGACAACTCTATTAAATTCTTTTTTCCCATTTTCGCTCAACCAACTAGGAGGCTCTGCAAGATGCTCACGTCCTACTTTTATTTTTTTCTCCTGTTCCAGTCTTGCTTTTATCTTTTCTTTTCCTATTTTTCCTTTGCTTATACTTACCACTTTTCGAGGCCTTCCTGCCATTTCTTCCACCTCCTAATTGAATGAATTTTCATTTTTGGCATTTTCTCCTGAGAATTGGGGGGATGCGGTCTTGAGCAAAAATCGAAAAACTTTTTTTGCCACCCCTCATTAAATTTTTTTAATTTTTAATAAATAATTGAATAATTTTGTTTGCAGAGCTTTCTTTTCTTCTTTTGAACGGGCATAGACACTATGAATAAAGTTATGTGTCTTATGACTAACATAGATAAGATTGTCAATGTCAAATTTCTTCCCAGCATCATCTTCGACTGGGATGATGTGATGACTCAGTTCTCCTTTAACTATCTTATTATTCTCGTAGAGTTCATAAAGATCTAAGCCATTGCATTTGCTTTTGCATAATGTCGTTAGCTTCCCCCATTCCTTTGAATGATAGAACTGCTTAGACTTTTCATCTCTGCTAAACCTGTCATATTCCCTATGCCTGTTACTATTGCAGCTACATCTTTCGCCCTGCTTTAATTTCCTATTACATTTTATGCATACAGTCTTTAGCATGTCATTTCCTTTCAAATAAAAAAAGACAGTCTCTAAACTGTCTTAGATAGTCAGGTGTATGGTTTGCAAAACCCACCTCGACAAAGCTATCTCAAATCCTAAAATCTCATTCTAACATATTATAACATATTAAAAATTATATACAAGGACAAAAAAGTGACAATTTTTAATTTAATATATTTTTTAATACATCATCTGAAAAAATGATAAGTTGTAATTGTCTGATCATTTTGTTTTTATATCTCTTTGCCGTTCTTTCGCTTATATTCAACTTTTCTGCTATATATTCAAAAGTCAACTCTTCAAAATATTTCATTACTATTATGTCATAGTGTTTATTATTTTTGATTGTCTCCAAGGCCCTTTCAACCATATTTACAACATTTTCTATTCTTACTATTTCCTTCTGTAGTTTTTCTATCCTATTTTCAACTTTTTCTAGCTCAGACAAATATACTTTACTAGATTGCACATTAACTCCAGTTTCTCTTTTCTGAATTGATATGCCTTCTTTTTTCAAATCTTCAATAAGCATATTTTTAGAATCAATAGCTCCTTTTAATAATGATAGTTCTGATAGCAACTTCTCTGTCTTCTGGAACGGTGTCAGTTGCTTTTCTGTCTTTATCTCTTTATTATTTCTTATTTTTTCTAATATCTTATCTGCTATTCTGTCTATGTCTTTTTCGTTCATTTAACTTCCTTTCTCTTTATCTTAGCTTTTCTAACTTTTTTAAATTTGACTTTTGAAAAAAAGTTTTTATTCCCATCGCAAAAAACAAATTCGTCTTCGGTCAGATCCTCACCAGTTTCTAATTTCTTTTTGATTCGTTCCGCTCTTATTTCCTGTTCTTCAAGCATAATAATTTCTCCTTTTTTAAAACAATTATTTTTCTTCTATAAAAATTGTTTCAGATTCGGTGGAAAATAATCAGGCCCTTTTATTACTTTTCCATCTTCTCTCTTTCTTCCATCTCTAAAATATATTAATTTTATTATATCACCTTCGTAAACTTCTTTTTGTTTTTTGTCCTTTAACCCTGTAAACTGATTAATAGATACAATGTTAAAATCATTTACATTTAATAAATTGAGATTAAAATTTTTTACCCATCGCTTAGATTTTTTATCCCAAATTCTAAACTTTATTTCTCTATCCATTCTGTCATTCCTCTATTCTACTAAATAAATTTATAAATATTATTTTATCTGTATCTCATTAAATAAATCATTTCCAATTCTGTTTTTAGCAATTTGTATATATTTCCAATTTAACTCTATCCCTATCCCACTCCTATTTAACTTTTTTGCAACTTTTAAAGTTGTACCAGATCCTAAAAAAGGATCAAGTACTATTCCTCTTTCAGGACAGCCTGACAATATACACCTTTTTACAAGTTCTTCAGAAAAAGTTGCAAAATGTGCTTCTGAAATTCCTTTTGCCACTATTTTCCAAACTGTTCTCATATTTCTTCCTTTTTCATTATATGCCGCTTTCCAAGGTTTATTTATTTCTCGCATTCCTGTCCTGCTTTCTCCTGCTCCTAGCATTTTCTTTTTTCCGGTAGGCATTATTCCGTCTTTAAATGCTGTTAAAGTTTTTTCTGCAAATGCTTCATATTGTTTTTCAAAAAAATATTTCTCGTTTTTAGTAAAAAAATATATTTTTTCAAAGTCGTTAGTAAATCTATCTTGCACAGCTTCAGGAAACACATTCGGCTTATGCCAAATTATTTCATTTCTTAATATCCAACCCTTTTCAATCATTATTATTGCAATTTTTTCAGGAATCATCATCCTTGATTTTCTTCGTATAGATATATATTTAGAATTTGAATAAGTGTCTCCCATGTTTACGAATACCGTTCCTGTATCTTTTAATACTCTCCAGCATTCATTGAAAATTTCTATAAGTTTTTCAATATATTCTTCTACTGTATCTTCCAAGCCTAACTGTCCTAAAACTCCGTAGTCCCTTAGTTGCCAATAAGGCGGAGATGTCACTATGCAATCTATGCTTTTATCTTTTATCAATTTTATTTTTTCAAGTGCATCTCCATGTAATATCTCAATCATTTTTTCCTCCTGTATGTCAAAACCCATTTTTTTAACACTTCCTCAAAACTTTACTTTTTCAGACTCTTTTGGTTTACATCTTATAATACCTTCTTTTCTTCTTCTGTATATTCCTTTTTTCTTTTCTATTTTTCTAATCCTGCTTTGTACACTCACATTTATCCCATCACTTTCTTATATGCATTTCTTGCACTTTCTTCATCTGAATCAATATAAATTTGTGTTGTCTCTATTTTTTTATGTCCCATCAGCCTTTGAACGTCCTCTATTGCCATACCACGTTTTGATGCCCTTGTTGCAAATGTTCTTCTAAACCTATGTGGATGTATCTTTTCTATTCCTAAACTTCTTCCAATATCTCTTATTAAAATTTCTGCTCCAGAAATTTCTAAAGGTTTATACGGATGCATTGTGCTTAAAAATAATTTATCCCCACTTTTCTCTGTTATCTGTCTTATTTCTAAGTATTCCCTTAGAGCTAGTTCAGTAGAAGCATCAAAATAAATTATTCTTTCCTTGTTACCTTTTTCCACTGTTATAGCTGTTCTATTTTCAAGATCTATATCACTTGTTTTCAAATTAACAAGCCCACCTATTCTTATTCCACTCGAAAGCAATAGTTCAAATATCGCCCTATTTCTTTTTGCTCCAATTTTCCCATGTTTATTTTTACTACTTTTTAGATTCATTATTGCGTTTCTCATCATTTCAATATCAATATCATCTATTGCTTTTTTTCTTCTAACTGGTTCTTTGACTTTTTTCACTTTCTTTGAAGGATTTTTCAGTAAAATTTCCTGTTCCTGCATCCAGGAATAAAAGCTGCTTATGTTTCTCCTGATGTTATTGACTGTAACTGGAGTTACTTTATCCTCAAACTGCTTCTTGGCCAGATATATTTTTATATCATTGTCCGTCACTTCAACAAAGCTTTTATTTACAGCTTTTGCAAAATTAACCAATGTAGTCTTATAGTATTCTAATGTCCTGTCTGATAAATTTTCTGATTTTTTTGTCATCAGAAACATTCTCAATAAATTTTCATCATTATTTCTGTCTATTTTTACAAGTGCATTTTCTCTTTTCTTTAAAACTTCAAGAAGTTTATATTCTATAAATCTTACATCTTCATTACTAAACTTCTTAAAAAGCATTTCTTTAAATTCAAATATTTCATTATCCGTCATTATCAATCTCCCTTTAAAAAAATTTCATCTGCTCAATTTTATTTCCTGATTTTATTTTTTCTGCTGAAAAAGATTTTTCAATTTTCTCTAAAGCTGCAGGAGTTAGATGTTTTTCTATTACTTCACCGTTTAAACCATTTCCTCTCGTAACTAAAGCCCTAAGTCCATTTAAGGACATCTGTACATAGCACATGTTCACACAAAGGGGATCTATATCATTGCATTCAAAAAATAATATTTTCTGCGGATTCAGGCCCATATCTGCAACTGATTTTGCAAATCCTAGAACCATACTCCCACCCCCTACACATGGTTCAGAAATTTTAATAATCCCTTCAGTACATACTTTTTTTATAACTTCACTCTTACTGAGACTTATTTTTGCACACATATCTGAAATATGTTGTGCTGTAAAAAATTGTCCCATCTTTCCAGCAGATATTTTCATAATCATATAAAGTTCTCCAAGAATATCTTTAAAAGGTTCTTCTTCAATCGTCGCAACAAGCAATGCAAAACATTCCATATATTCGTTTAAAGTCTCTTCATCATATTGCCTAATAAGATGCATATATCTTGTTTCCATTTCTTTATTTCCACAATTTGCACTTATTGCAGCAGAACTCAATGCACAAAAATCACTAAACGATCTATAGATTCCTTGCGTTAACGAAATTTTTTCAAGTTTTTTTACAAGCATTTCTTTTGCTGTCATTTTAAAACCTCTTTCTGAATATTATTTCTCACTTTGTCTAAGTTTTCACTTCCATAAATTCTATAAATATAACCTCTTATAGCTTTTGTTGATTTCCCAATTTCTCTTGAAATCTGTTCATAAGTCCTGTTTTTTAAAATCGACTGATGTATGTTTTCTTTTTCCTCGCTTGTATATTTAATGTGATTATCTGCCTTGACTGGTCTTGCTTTTATTTCAAGATCTAACAATCTTCTTTGAATTGCTCCAGAACTTCTTTGCAAAATTTCACTCAATTCTATATATGTATATTTATGCATTTCAATAAGTCTTTTAAGCTCCTTATCTTCTTGTTTTGTCCATGGAGTTTTTCTAAGCATTCTTCTTTCTTCACTCTGATTTTTCCTTATTTCCAAAAGCCATTCAGGTTCTTTCCCTAAAATATTTTTTTTCACTCTGATCCAGTTAATGAAATGTCTGTTTTTTTCAGCCCATTTCCAAAAATCTTCAATATATACAATTCGCCAAATTTTTTTATTTACTTTTTTGAATTTTACTGGAAATTGTCTGTTTTTAATCCAACTTATTTGTTTATAACTGTATGAATTTATTCCAAGCTCTTTTAATAACAAATTAAATGTCAAATATTCATCAGCCCAAAGAAATCTGCCAAGTTTCATTTTTCTTGCTTTACACATTATAGATACTTGACTTCTGTTTAATTTCTTTTTTAAGCCAGACATTGAAATTTTTCCCCATTTTTCTTCCAAATAAGTCATTTCTTCTTTTGTCCAGTGCCTATTCACATCTTCTCCTTTCTTTTTTCTAAGAAAAACGACTTTCCGCGACTGAACTTTATTTTCCCTTGAAGGCCCTAAAATGCCCTGGATATATTTTTTTCAGTTCTTTTACCTCTTCAGCTGTTTTTATTTCAAATGGTTCAACGTAGATTTCCCTAAGCTTTGTCATCAGCTTTTGCCTTCCTCCGCCTACTCCATGATCTACTCCCAGATGCCATTCAGCAGACAACGGAAGATACGAATTGCCTATTCCTTCATCAAAGCGGTATCCCCCTAAGGCTCCCGCAGATTTTGAAATATGTGCTAACTGGGCAGGTTTCCCAGTAATGACACATATTTTCTTTTTAAGCATCCAGTACACCCATTTTCTGTTGTTCTGCTTCCTGTAAAGTTCATGCATCTGATTCCACATAGGGATTTCATTATGCATGAAGTAGTCAAATAAAAAATTAGTAAATTCTACAGCTTCCTCATTTGTCACAAGTTTTAAAGCAAGACTGAAAGTTCCTTCCAGCTTTATTAATAAGAGCTGCATTTCTTCAACTACAAACTTCATTAACATATCTAGTATTATTTTAGCCTTGTTTTTATTTGTGTATTTTTTTTCTAAAACCTCAATTATTTTTTTCTCCAGCTTTTCATTCAGATTTTTAAAAGGCTCATATCCTTTCAGTTGCTTTCCGCTCGCTCTTATGTAAAGCTTCTTCAATTTTTCTTTAGCATGGAATCTATAATAATCAGATATTCCAGTTTTTTCCTTACTGGATAAATTGCTGATATCCTTGTCAGCTAAATAATAAGCAAAGCAGTCTATGAACCAGTAAATTAATTTCTGATTTTCCCAGCTCATCGTTTTTATAGCCATATAAAATCCCCTTTATATTCCAAAAAACTTCTTCCAAAATGGCTTTTCCTTTTCTTCAAGCCTTTTTCTTTCAGTTTCCTTTTCACACCAAACAAATGTTCTTTCCGCCATTAAGAATTCATTTTTCTTTAGTAAAAACTCAATTACTCCTTCAAGGATTTCAATAATTTCTTTTTTCTGCTTTTCATTTACAAGTTTTTTTTCCCCACTTATCAATTCATTTACTCCGTTAATATTTATCAAATTGTATTGATTTCCATTCACTCCATCAATAGGGAATTTGATTATATTTTCTTTGCTGACTTTTTTATTTACAACATTTTTGGTACTTTTATAGCCAAACAAATCTGCAACATCTTTGGCCAATAAGTAGACCTCATAGTTATATATTTTACCTCTCACTATTTTCCCTTTGCATTCTACTTTTTCTAAATAATCTAATACCATTTTATTCCTCCCAGTACTTTTATTATTCTAATACTCCTGCATATTCATCTAACATTGCATTAAGTTCTTCTTTTTTTACTTGAAAATCTATTTCTATCAGCCCCTTTTTATTATGCCATTCTTTCAAGCTTTCATATCTTTCAATGATTTTTCCAGTTTTGTTTGAATAGATAGCATATCCAATAAATCTGTTGATAAATCTTGGGATAGTCTGTTCTTTAAATACAACCCCTTTTCTTTTTAAATTAATCACCTGATGTGTAACAGAACTTCTTGATTTTTTTAAAATACTCGCACATTCTTTTACACCTTTTTCATAGTAAGAATTTTTAAGAAATTCATTTTCCTTTTCTGAATATCCACAACCTGCTTTACTCAAAAAATCATTTCTTAGCTTGTTCAGATTTTCAGTTCCTAATTTCCTTGTCATTTTTATTTTTATTGCACCTTCTGTTCTCCCTAATTTCCTTGCAATTTCCAATTTGCTGAAATTCGTTCTGAAAATAAGATTTTCAAGCATTTCTTCTTTTTCTATGTCCCAAGCTTCATATTTCCGTATTTTTAAACGTTTGCACATCATTTCTATCGAACATGGAGACCTTTCAAATATTTGAGCAATTTCTTTATTCTCAAGTTTTTCAAATATTTTCATTCTTTTTAAATCTTCTATTTCTCCTGTTGTCCAATATGTGTATTTTGGCATATGTTCTCCTAACAAAAAATTTTTTTACTTTTCGTTTTCATCTTTCTTTAAAGTCATTAAATCTTCAATGCTCACATTGTCTATGCAATGCTGCAATCTACTTTCGGATACCATTCTACTTCCTTGATTGTATCCACTCACTGTTCCTGCATTCCTCTTCATGAAATTACTTAATTCTTCTACAGATGCAGTTTTAATTTCATGTAGATTTCCATTTTCGTCCCATACCTGCCGATAATATAATCTGATTTTGGCCATCAATACCACTTCTCAATTTCTTCCTTGTACATACCGATTCTTCTATCTTCCCAGTCAAATTTATAATATTTGCATTTGCACTGCAGTCTTGATAGAAGTTTGTTACTTCCAAGGATTTTAAGAAATTCTTCCATCTGCTTGTCAGTAAGATTTGTATTTATTATTACTGACTTCTTTTCTCTAAAAATAAAGTCAATTATGAAATATAAGTTCTGTTTTCCCCAGTCCTTGATTGATTCATTTCCTAAATCTTCGATTATAATCAACTCCGCATCTCCTAATCGTTCACGCAGAAATGAAGTTGCTGTTTTTTCTCCAAACGTTTCAATTATTTCATCAAACAAAGTCATTATGCTTGTTTTGTACACAATAAAATCATCTTTTAGACTGTTGTAAATGCAATTAGTATAATGACTTTTTCCAGCTCCTACTTCTCCACTTATGTAAATTCCGAGGCCCTCATGTTTAAAATTTGCAAAATTTTTGCAAAATCTTTCAAATGATTTTTTATATGCCTTTTCTGTCTTACTCTTTGCATATGAATTTTCAAAGCTGCATTCATAATCATCATCACACATCATTTTTTCAGATAGTTTTTTATATTTTGCTATTGTTTCTTTTCTCCACAGGCCACTAATATCGACAGTTTCAACAAAACTAATTCCAGTTTTTTCCGTCATTTGTTCTGTCCGTTTTTTGATTATGTTTGTCATTCTTTGATTGATAAGATTTTTTATATCCGTTACTTCCGTTTGCATTATTTTCCTCCTTAAGCGGGTATATATCCTGCCAGTTATTTAATATTGACTGCTCAAGAATCTTTATAGCAAGCTCTTCATTATTTTCACCAGCTAATTTTTTCAATTTTGTTAGCAGTATCTTTTCAGCTCTTTCTGTCATTGGCTTTTTAATATTCTTTCTCATGTTCTTAAAGTCAGAATATGTTTCCAAAAATTTTTCGCTCTTATATATATATTCTTTTATTACTATTATTCTTTTATTATTAGTATTCTTTCTTTTATATACGAACGGATTATCCAACTTTGGGTTTTCCAACTTTGGGTTTTCCATCTCAGGCTTTTCCAAAGACGGATTATCCAACTTTGGGTTTTCCGTCCCAAATTTTTGTAGATAATCTTTAATATTATTTTGTCTTTTATCCTCAAAAATATAATATGTTAATGAGCCATCACTGTTCTTCTGACGACTAATATATCCATTTTCAACAAGTTCTTTTAATCCGTTTCTTACCGAATCTCTTCCATCAGTTGCATTTTTCGCTATCTCAGAACTTTTATATTTCCAACCTGCAGGCTTTGACAACATATAAATTAAAATCCCTTTTGCTTTCCAAGAAATGCTTTCATCAAGAATCAGATTATTGTGTATCGTTGTAAAGTTCTCTTTTTTCTTTACGACTGTCTTCATTTTTCCCACCTTCTAAAAATTTTATTATAATATCAGATGTTTCTTTATTCTTCAGCATGGCCATAAATATTTCTTTGCAAATATATGTATCATATTCACTTCCATGCCATTGACTTCTGTCCAGTTCAATATTGTAAAATTCCGCAGTTTCCATTAAGCTAGGATATTTATATTTTCCTTCCGTTCCTGATTCTTTTTTCACTATATTGATATTTGATTTTTGAGTACAAAATTTATTTTTTAATTCAAATGATAAAAATTTAGAATCAAAATCTATATTATGTGCTACAAAATATTCAGTATCTTTGCAAAATTTTTCGAATCCATTATCTTTTTCAAAATATTCAGGATATCTTTTTCCTTGCCTTTTAAAACTTATTTTTTCATCAGTTAATTTATTTATCTTTATTGCTTCTTCATTAATTTTTTCATTTTTGTTTCTAAAATAAAACCTATTAAATTTTTTTATTTCTTTACAAGAATTCAATTCTAGATTAACTAAAATTTTTATAGCTGAAACTGATAGCACAGAACAGTCATTCAGTCCATTAGTTTCAGTATCAAATATCACTATTTTTTTCTGCATTTTTTCATATTTCCTTTCTTAAAATGGGAATCCTTCATCTTCTTGATTTTCTATTTCACTTTTTATATGACTATTAATAATATTTGTCCCATTTTCCAGTTCTCTTTTTTCTCTGATTTTATTTTCGTTTATAAAGTTTTTTTGCCATAACTCAAATGTTATCGGATTTTCAACTTTATCTAAAATTTCTTGAGTTGTTTTTCCTGTTTTTGTGTTATAAAAACCTCTAATTTGATATTCATTAAAATAATTCACTTCTCCTGTTGTTGGATTAACCACTTCATTCATTCCCAAATACGAAAGAAATACTCCTATTTTTCTATTTTGAAGCATTGGAAAAATTTCTTTCCCTTCTTCATCGGCTTCTGTATCTAAGTTTTCATATTTAATTTTTAACAGATATATCAATTGATTTAAATGTTTTGTATTAAAGAGTTGTTCTTCACCTTTTTTATTTTTATAAAAAATTGGTATTCTTGCTGTTTTTTCATCTGTAACAGATTTTAATGTTAAAATTAGAGCTTCTGATTTATTCTGATTCGAAATAAAAAGTTCTGCTCTCTCTATTTTGCATTCATAACATCCACTTTCCTTTATTCCTGCTCCTGGCAAATTTTTTTCCCTTAATTGTTCCTGATTTTCACTCCACATTTATTTTTTACTCCTGTTTTTCCATGCGATGAAATTTTTATATTTTACAAATTTTACATCACATAGATTTATCTTTTTTCCATCTATGAAAATATAAGGATATTTAATTTGGAATTCTTTTATCATTATATATTCCACAGATGCATAATCATAATCTAAAATTAAGCTTTTCATTTTTATCGTCCTATGTTATAATTTATTAAATTTAGAATTTTATAGTCGTTGTTCCAGCAACGGCTTTTTTATTTTCTAATTTCATACTCATTCTCCTGTACAGTCATTGAATTCAGCTAACACATATCCATATTTAAATATCATATTAATGGCATCCTCGATATTTTCAAATGTTTCAAAATGTTCTTTTGCCATTTTATTTGTAAATCTAACTTCGGGCAAAAAGTCATGTGAGCCGTCACTCTGCACATAATATACTTGATACATCGTTTCCTGCTGATCATTTATTATTTTATCTATCAATGCCTTCTTCATCTAATCCCACTCCGTTTCTTTAAAATAAGCATAAGATAATGCTATGAGAATAGCCCAAAGACAATAGACAACCCCCGTTACAACGATGTCTTTTTTAAACGACTCCGTTTGATTCAAGATCGACGCCGTCATAAAAATTCCATACCACGTCAGAGCTTTTTTAGTTTTCATTTTCATTTTTCATTTCTCCCTTCCCATATAATATTTCATTTGCTTTTTTTAATTGTTCCAAATATTTCGTGAATCTGATAGGATCTACTACATATGAGAAATTTTTGTTTTCCTCTTTTTTCTTGTAGGCATAACCTACTGGTAGTCCATCCACCAATAAAGTTCCTTGCTGCAGATTTATCCTTACGAAATCTACACATTCCCCTATTTTTTCAGCCACTAGTTCCAGTGGCACATTAGCGTTCATTTCCCATCACTCCTTTTTTTCCCTTCCTTTCGAGGTATAATAATATTGCCACACATCTTATACGAAAGAAGGTATTCCCTGAGAATTTTTTATAATCTTAATTTTATTTTTTTCCATTTTTTCTCCTTTTACTTACTTTGTTCCTATATAGGAACTATGTGTTTAAAAAAAATTTATTAGCATCTAAATCATATTTTTTACATAAAATTCTCATTTCTTGTAAAGTAAATTCGGCTTCATTTGAATTCAATTTACTATTAAAAGTTGACCTATCAATTCCTAATAAATCTGCTAATTCTTGTTGTTTCATATTTTTTTCTAATATAAATTTTTTTAACTCAATATATTTAACTTTTTTATTTTTTCCCATAAACTCACCTCCTATTTCCGTTCCTTTATAGGAACGATAAGAGTATAACTCTTTTTTGTTCCTTTGTCAATAATTTTTTTCTATTTTTTAAAAAAGTGTTGTTTTTTTAGAACATTTAGGGTATACTTTATCTATAAAAAAAGGAGGAATTTATACAATGAATACTGGCGACAAATTAAAAGATTTAAGAATAAAAAGTAATTTATCAATGAATTCCCTGATAGAAAAATTAAATAAAAAATATGATTTAAATATAACCAAGAGTATGATGTCACGTTGGGAAAATAATCTATCTGAACCAAGTAATAAATTTGTTGCTGCTTATGCTAAATTTTTCAACATAGACCTAAATTATTTGGTTGGATTAACAGATATAAAAAGTCCTTTGTATAATGAAAATACTGACACATATAAATCTGAACGTGATTTAATGATTGAAAAATATCAATTAAACCCTGAAGAATTAGCTGAATATGATAGAATTATGAAATTAAGTATAGAAATGAATACTTTAATGTTTCAAAGCAACAATATAGAATTGGAGGTGGCAGATAAGGAAGAAATGGATTATGAATTATCAGAAACTTTAAAAAAGGCTTTCATTAGTTCATTAATCACTAAACGTGAAAAAGAAAAAAAGGAGTAGTATGAAATACAGAAATATAATAAAAAAATTAGTTAATGAATCTGGAACAACAAATCCAGAAAAATTGTGTAAATATTTAGGAATTAAGATTTATTACACTAAAATGAATTTCATGGGTTTTATAGTAAAAATAAACAAAGTTATTCATATTTTCATTAATTCTGCTCTTTCAAAAATAATAAAAGATATTGTAATATTGCATGAATTAGGACATTATTTTTTGCATCCAATTGACGATTATTTATTAATGAAGGATAAATTCCTTTTTACTGAAAATAGAATGGAGAATGAAGCTAATTCATTTGCTATAACTGCTTTCAATTTTCTAAATAATTCATACGATTATATTTCAGACAATGATTTGAAAATTTTAAAGAAATTGAAGACATATGTTTAGGAGGAAAATTTATGAAGATTGGTTTCAGAACACCAAATTTAAAGAAAAGAATCTCAGCACGAACTACTGGAGTATTAAAGAGAAAAATTAAAAAATCTATTAATCCTTTTTATGGAAAAAAAGGAATAGGAATGATTAGTAATCCAAAAAAGGCTTTGTATAATAAAGTCTATAATAAAGTAACATTTGATCCTTTAATGTTAAATAAGCTTATCAAATCTTTAAATATTCATCAACAAGTTTCTGAATCTGATAGAGCAGATATTATTGATAGTGATGAAAAAATTCTAAAAAGATATATCTTTTCTGATAAATTTAAAAAATTGATAGTGAAAAATAAAAAAGAGCACACTAAAAATTTTATACTAGAAAATACATTAAAAAAATTATTTGATGGAGAAATTAAAACAGAAGAGGAAATTATTAATTATATTATTTTTTTAGATAATAGAATGAGTTTCAACAAAAACTTATTTAAATTTATTTTAATAACATATATATTAATAATGATTTTTATATTGCTTGGGAAAAAATAGGTTTGTTAAAAAAAATATATATAGGAGGAAAGTTTATGAGAAACAAAAAAGTATTATTATCAATTTTATTAGGAGGAGTTATTTTGGCATTGCCTATGGCAGGAGCAGTAAAGAAAAAAGTTAAAAAGACATCTGGTAGTGCAACAACTGTTTATTTCAAAAGCTGCAAAGAAGCAAGAGCTGCAGGATATTCAGATATTAAAAAAGGAGAACCTGGGTATAGTTCAAAACTTGATAGAGATGGTGACGGAATAGCCTGTGAATCAAAATAATTTTTAACAAGTAAAAAAAGACCCTGCTGGCAACAGAGTCTTGAAATATAAGTGATATATAAATATCTAACCAGTATGAGTATATCACACAAAGGCAACATTTTCAATAGATAGGAGTGTGATTTTTTTATGGGAAGAAAAAAGAGACGTACCAGAAAGATTAATGGAGCTGGAAGCATCACAAAATTAAGTGGAAATAGAAGTAAGCCATGGATCGTGAGAGGCCCTGCAGAAATTCAGATTGATGGTACTGTAAAAAGACCTATCATAGGATATTATGCTACTTCGGAAGATGCAGAAATCGCTCTATCAATGTATAAAGTTAAACCTTACAACATTGATGAAAAAAATACTACACTTGGAGATTTATTTGACATTTGGATAGAAAAGAAAAAACTAGATATAACAAAGGATTCAGTCAGAGAATACCAAAATATTTATAAAAATTATTTATTAATATTTAATAACCGTGCTGTAAGGGACTTAAAATATTCACATCTACAGCCTGTTTTATTTGATGCTCCAAAAACAATGTCTATTAGAATAAAATCCATTTTAAAAGGATTGTATACTGTAGCATTAAAAAATAATATAGTAGATAAAGATATCAGCACATTACTCGAAACTAATAAAATAGCTAACTATAAAAAAGAAACGTCTATTTATAATAATGAATTAGTTAAAAAAATATGGATTTTTTCAAGAAATACAGAAAATATGAGGTTAAAAATGACAGCACATATGGTATTAATTTTATTGTATTCAGGAATGAGAGCAATCGAAATAAGATTATTGGAAAATGAAAATATATTATTGGAAAAAAACTATATGATTGGTGGAAGAAAAACAGAAGCAGGAAAAGATAGAATTATTCCAATTCACAGTAAAATAAAGCCTTTAATAAAACTTTACTTTAATCAGGAAAATAAATATCTTTTCATGAGTTCTAAAAAGACACCTTATAGTGATGTAACTTTTAAAAGAAATTTTTATAAACTACGTAATCTTTTAAATTTTTCTAACAATAGACATGATACAAGGCATACTTTTATAACGAAATTGAAACAACTTGGAATTTCAGATGGGAAATTAAAAAAAATTGTAGGGCATGAGACTGATGACATTACAGATGGAGTTTATACTCATTATGAACCTAAAGATTTATTAATGGAAGTTGAAAAAATTGATTTTGGATGTTAATAAAATTTGTTACCAAATTGTTACCAATAGGCCTGTTTTATTTTATATTTTTTCGTTATATTTCATTCTTTAAATATCTAGAAGTATTAAAAATGTTGATTTTGTTGATTTTAAAATTTTAAGATACACTCCGCAACCTTTCTTGTGTCGTCTTCAGTGTCTCCACCTGCCGCCGCTAAAATTTTCCCTTTAATTTCAAGTATTACGCTTAGGTCTGTCGCACGTGCATTCGAGTCATCTGGAGTTTCTGATATATACCTGACATCAAGAATACTCTCCTTATCCAGTAAAATTTCTTCAGTTTGTCCCTTTACATTAAGTCTAAAACCCATTAACTACCTCCTTAAATATTTATTTAAATTTGTTGCAACCTATTTATTTATTTCCACCTGAAGATTTTTAACATTTCCTGCAAATGTTATATTCAGCTGGCATATACCGTTTTCCTCATCTATAATATGTGACATATCGTCACCCTTCTGCATAATCCCGTTAACAAACTTCTCATCTTTTACCCATATGGATTTCTGGCTTTCAGGATGTGTACTGAAAAAGAAATCCAGCTTGTCTTCCTTAAAATCTGTCGTTATAAATCTCAATGTTCTCTCTATAAAAGTTGTTGTTAAAGTCTTATATAACGGTTCATATATTCCATCACTATTTTTTGACAATGTCCTAGCCTTATAGACAATAATATTTCTTATTTTCTCTTTTTTTACATGTGCTGTATCTGAAGAAAATATAAATCCATATCCAAACTGGTTTATTTTGTCTTTAATAGTATTTGTAAAACCTGATATTTCCTTTGCCATAGTTGTTCTGGCCTTATATGAGTTATCCTCAGATTCTATATCAAACCTTACACCAGGATATATTTGTGAAACTGAAGTAAATCTTTCCCTCAGATAGTTAGGACATTGATATGCCCCTGTAATTCCTGCTGCCACATATGCTCCATCTATATATATCCCTTCAATCCAGAATTTCATAAGATCTTCCTTTTCAGAAGACAGTTTCACTCCATTTTCTTCCTCGTACTTCATTTTATAATCCAGCAGCACTCCTGACTTATCCTTCGGTATTATTGTAAAATTAGGAATTACAGGTATCACATATTCTGAATAGCTCTGATTTTCTAGAATTGCAGTTTTTTCCATATATTTGTCAGGGCCTTCCACTGCAAGACTGTTAAATGTTGTTTCATCATTTCTTTCAAAATTGAAAAATATCTGTACCTTATATTCTCCTAAAACTGTCATCAGGTTTGTTAAACTTTCCATTGTATTTTTTTCAGGCTTTTCTTCATTCTGTTTTCCCTTAAATCTTTCCCTTATTTTCTTTTCCTTTTTATTTATATCCAGGTCTACATTTGGATATATCCCAAACCATATTGTATTTTCAAAGTCATTTTTTGCATTGACAGTATTAAAAAACGCTTTTAATCTCTCCTTGTTTCCTGTTTTAACAAGCATTTCCGATTTAATATTTGTTACAAGCAATTTTGGTTTCATTAAGGAAAGTTTTGTATTATATTGCTCAAAAAACATTTTTACACCTAAAAGCTTTTCAATTAACGGTTTTGCAATTTTAATGAAATTTTCCTGTGCATCCTTATAAAAGCTCAAATAGTTATTATAATTTTTTACTTCCTGTTCAGGTTCAATATTTACAATACTTTCTGCCAAAGGTACAAATGTTCTTACAACCAGATCTTTTATATATTCATTTGGTTCTTCGGTGACATTTTCATAATCTTCCTTAAATGTTGCGACTAGGGCATTTGTATTTTTATCCTCTGTAATTGCAAGTGCATTTGATTCTTCCTTCTTATATTCGATTACTTCCAGTTCTCCTTTATTTCCAACCTTTAACATTCCAAGTTTTATCTGATCTGATTTAAATGTATTTTCATCGTGGCCTAAAAGAAGTCTGGTTTTAATATCTTCAATAGCCAAAGGCAGCATACCAAGGACGTTACTGTAATTATGTGATGCTTCCTCAAATTTTTCATTAAGCCTGTCACCAAGCTCAAATTTCTGCGGATTTTCTTCATCAAGTTCCTCATATTTGTTATAAATATATGCAATTTCTTTTCTAGTCTGCTTTATATCCTCAATTACCTTTTTCGGTGAAAGTAATTCCAGAATATTTTCAAATTTAAAATCAACATTCTTATTTCCCTGTGACTTTCTTGCTTCTATAAGCGTATTTAACATTTTAAAAAACGTATTTCCATTGTCTATTTTTATCTCATTTATTAGTTCATCCGGTATTCCTTCCGGCCTTTTTAAAAGATATTTTATACTTTGTGTAGCTGAATTGTAATAACTGTAAACTTTCGGTTCAAATTTTTTAAGAAAATCATCAAAATCTGATACTAAAAGATATTTATTAATTTCTATTATCCTCTCATCAGAAAGGGAATCCATATCCTTTACTTCATCAATCAATGTCAGTAAATCCGGTTTTTCAGGATTTATTTCCTCAAATAGAATTGTTCTGTTTGTCTGTGTAATAATATTTTTATTATTCATACTCAAATAAATATTTCACTTTATACTTTATTTTTTATTTTTAATTTCCCATCTGTAATGCCCGACTATTTCATCAGCATTGTCTTTTAAGTAATTTTGCTCATATGCTCTTTGTAGTTTGCTCCCATGATGAATAATATACGGCACACCGTTTTTATCTCTTCTGTCAGATACTATTCCGATATGCTTTTTAAAAATTACAATATCGCCTCCCTGCCACTCTTCTATCTTTGAAATATCTGTGCCAAGACTTTTTGTATTATTTTTAAAATACACCTGTAAATTTCTGACTCTGCGATAATCTATATTACTGTCGGCAACTTTAATATCATAATCATCCTTATGCTCCCTTATATCCTCTGCCACAAGTTTTTGTAAATCATATCCGGCTCCTTTTAGCCCCATAGCTACAACATCGGTACAGACTCCATATCCGTCATCCGGAGAACCTCCTATATAATATCTGCTCTCATACTTCGGCTTTGTCTGTATATATTCCAATGCACTTTCCAGTATATCGCTCTGATCATCAATACCGTCACCATCCTTGTCGGTACTGCTCTTAAGCTGCTCTATCTTCTTTTTATAAGCATTCTTTGGACGCTTTGTAGAAGTCTCTTTATAAAAAAATCTGTTATATATAAGTACTGCTACTGCTGCAAGCACTATACCTGCAACAATTATTTTAAAAATTCTTTTTTGTTTCATTTTTCCCTATATTTATCATCAATATAAAAAATATATACCGCCATCATAGCTATTGTTAAAATCAGTACTCCTATTATTGATAAAAATATAAATCCCGAACT